>Ga0126342_10003201_pt1 | contig 26785 bp, 21 predicted proteins | sample Cyp1metagenome_FD_92528 | JGI IMG/M metagenome (GOLD analysis project Ga0126342, IMG submission 92528) | Coral microbial communities from Lord Howe Island, Old Settlement Bay, Australia - Cyphastrea 1 metagenome | ecosystem: Host-associated > Invertebrates > Cnidaria > Coral ...
CAATGAATGTAGAAGTTTAACGGGGGTGGGAGAATTAAACCCTTATTGAAGATCTTCAATGAATGTAGAAGTTTAACGGGGGTGGGAGAATTACACCCTTATTGAAGATCTTCAATGAATGTAGAAGTTTAACGGGGGTGGGAAATTTATATTCCCTAAATACCCTTGTTGATCTTCCCAATTGAATGTAAAATCTAACGTTTAATATCCCCAAGTGTACAGCATAGAAGGGGTGTGGGCGAATCGGGGTGTTTGCGCGTATTAATACTATATAAAGTACAGTATACTATAAGCATTATAAAACATCACGTGTTTGAAGTGCTGCGTATTGCGCAAAGGTGATGTTTCAAACTGTTGTTGCACTGAGTTGCTCCCAACCAGGCTCCGCACTGTCAGAACTGCTCGAACTGCTGGACGTGTCAGCCCTTGGTGCGACCACCGGGTCACAGCACAACAGCTGACTGTGGCGACCCAAAATGCCAGCCAGCAATGCCAGCAATCCCAAATGTAACATGGGTCTGTCTGAAAATTGGCGGTCCCATTAGGCCCCAAATGTCAATAGTCAAGGGGAAAATCCTGATCATCAAAATAATGGTACCCAATTTTCAGACACACCCATTTGTGGAACTTGAACACCCATTGGGGTACATAACTTTGGAGCCATTTCCAGCTGTAAAGGACAGCAGTCCGATGGTCCAGAAAGATCGACCACAGAACTGGCAGGTGCTAGACATTTCCACAAACATCTATACATCATATTACATCATATATATTATATACATATACATATATATATATGTATCTATTATATGTATATATTATATATATATTATATATTATATTATATATATATGAGCCCATTTGGGAAATCATGGGAATCGTGGAAACCAAACATCCCACTCTTGGCTCCCCTGACCCCTCGTCACGATGCACCTGGAAACGGGGGAAACTGCTGGGGCCCTAAATAAGTACCAAACGCAAAAATGTGGTACTTAGAAAAAATGGGAAATAAATTAAACTCGTTATTTTTGTTGGGTGATTCTTACCAATGCCAATGTTTATGTTTTTGTTTGTTTATTTGTTTGTTTCCCTTCGTTCAGAAGCATCTGAGGCCTGTGATTCGGGTTGCAGGCTGAGACATGCCAAACAATAACAAAAAAATGATTGGTGAAACGGGTTGCTTGGAGGGTCTAAACCTGAGTTTGGTGTTTGTTGTCAGATTTTTTGGGGATTGGAGGATGTAAAATGTAACCTATTCACATGTTTGGGGGTTTGTGGCTTTGGGTGATGTAATGATGTAAAACATCAAACAAATCAATATTGCATCAAACATTTTGAAGACCTGGAACTATTACCAATAATTACTCACCACCAAGCAATGGTTTAAAACAAAAAAAATGTGGTATATTGTGGTTGCTGGTGGTTGAGCGACCCATTGTTTACGTCCAGTTTGCTCTGTACATGTTTTGTTCCATTGTATCCCTCTGACCCTTTACTGTGATCTCCATTTTCCAACAAAAAACACGTCTCAACGAGAACCAAACCTTTACGTTATTTTCACAACAGTTTGCCAAAATGCCTTTACATTTTTTTTTACATCGGTACATTTGTTTGTTTTTGTCCGCATCTACCGTTTTGAAACTCTGAACGGACATCAACAACAGCAAAATCAATCATTCGTTCATCCAACATGTTCATATTCCACAAAAACCAACGGCACACCGCAAATAAAATATTAAAGTTCCAACATGGTAAAACTGCACGTTTCTGGGTTCCATGTTAGTTTTCCATTTTTTTCACGAGACATCACGAGACCAATTCCTCTCTTCAAAACACCGTTGTGTGTCCGAAACGACGACACCTTGCCCGAGTCTTTTCGGGCCCATTCTTCCTTGCACCTGATGTGGTCGACTAGGCGGTCGGTCAAAGCAAAACATGTTTGGGGATGGTACGTCCCAGAAGAGTCTGAAAAACCATCAAAAAACATTTAAAAAAAACTGGGAACAAAAAACACATGAACAGTTCAAAAACGTTCAATAAACAGAACAAAATGTTTTACCATCAACTGGGTTGAGGTGCTCAAATCCGTTGTTTGATTTGCTTTTGGGAATTCCACCAGGGATTTGACCCACGCCTCTGCTCAGCAAGGGCAACATCTTCTAGGGTGCACGGCCGGCCTGGTCCGCTGATTTTTTTGCACGCCCTGCCCCCCCCCATTGAGCCCAAATCAAACAAAATGACAGAACTAATCACCAACGAAAACGGACAAATGAACATCCGGGTTTGTAGGATTCTGCAGGACAAAATGCAAAATGGTTTTTTACCAGTGCAGTGCTTTCAGTTCACTTCAGTCACATCCTGCGTTCAAAATCGATTTTTGGACTTGACAACATGGAAGAACACTTCGACCCTGTACCTATGAAATTCCAAAGCACAACAAAATAATGGGTAGAGTCATTACACCGTTTTTCCAGGAGGGTCTAGGCATATGATATGCACGTCACACAACAAACTATGAACACATCACAACCGCAAGAAAAGGTAACACTTATAATAATACAACATGAGATCTCTTGAGAACATGTTGAATTAATTAAATATACATAATGAAATGATGTTCGGTGGTCACCATCAGAATCCTGCGGTGTATGTCACAATTACCAGTTTTTATCTTTCAAATGTATTCAAATGTGTCATCAAGCTTTCATCAGGTTTCATCCTGATTAGAGTGATTAAAGCAGGTCTTTGAATGTCGTCGAAGGTCCTTGATCACTGACTTGATCTCACTTCCAAATCAACCATCAATCGCTATGCCATCCTGTCGCTGCCTCTAATGTGTTCACCCGCTTGTGCTTGCTCACGAAGCCACACGAAAAACTTCTCAGCCTTTAAGCAGTCGTGGATAGTCGTGGTCAAATTCACTGGAGGTACAAATCCAAAGCTTCAGACCAAACATTGATTGGGGGATATCTTGCCATAGCTATCCATAGCTTGCTTTTGATGATTTAGACAATGCGTCAACAACATCTTTGGGGGATGAGCATCCACAAACAGGTACTTTAAGTTCATCACATAGTTGTGTCATGTCGTTTCCAAGGTTTTAGACCCATACCCTCTTCCATTTGAACCCAACACCGCGTGCAGCTTTGAAATCTTCAGCTACGCGCTTAGACAATGGGCACCGGACCGATTCCACCGAATTACATCTGCCCAGGACACGCTGTGCCTCAGGGTACAGCGAAATCGCCGGGCGAAAAACCATCATGTTGGTACATGTTGGTACCCTCTGGTAAACTAACGTAGCTATGGAAAATCACAATTTTTCATGTGAAAATCCACTATAAATGGTCATTTTCAATAGCTATGTTAGTTTACCAGAGGGTACCTGAACATGGGGATTCACCATGATTCACTCCCCAATCCTGCCAGTCCTGGCGAATTTTTGGTCCACGTCAACTTTTGGCGATCCAAGGTGCCAGGAATTCACTCATGGCCTGTGGGACCGCTCTCCGTTGCTCCGGCTCATCGGCCTGCTTCGCCTGCGAGGCTTCCTAAAATGATCTAAGATGGGGGGTACCCCCAAATCATCCAAGTCATGGATGATCATGCTTTAGTATTGAAACCCATGGTGACTTTGGGATCCTCATTTTAGGAAACTCCTATTTGGATACCTGGGTTTACCATGATTAACCTATAGCAAAATATGGGGATAAAGGGGTCTAAAGCAAATTTGATAAACCACAAATGATCACAAAACTTTGTTTGTGGATGTTTGTGGGATTTGTTTTAATGCCCCGCAATGGTGCCATTGTGGAATTTCTGAGATGGTTTCGTGTCAAAAGTAGAGAACTCATGCGTGCGGAGTCACACCTGGACCTGGCTGGTTGAAACTCAATCTAGTGCATAGCTTCCACACAGCATTGGTTGCTCAACATGCAAGTGTCGCCAAATAGACTAAGCTTTACTATAATTGGACACCCTCGGACCAACAGGATGGGAGGTTGATAAGATCATCCGATATTTTTGGGATTCCATTTTAGTGGTTACAAAGGTGGACACAAGAATGGTCTGCAAATGGATTCAACGACAAAGGGATACAACCCAAAAATCCATGAAGTTCATATCCATTTCTATCCGCCTTTGCGTTTGGTGCGGGTGAACATTTTAACAAACATGGACCGTTCTGGTATATGTTTTGGAATGTGTTGGATTTATGGAAAGCAAACTATGAATTTTCGACAACAATGTTCCCTCACATCCGTTTTGGGGTACCTTCAAAAGGTTGCGGGGTGGCTGGTAGTTACTGGTAGTTGGATTGTACACCAATTATATACACCACGCACTCGGGGATTTCCATCAGTTTTGTCCACCTTACCTTTCAATAATCAAACACAGCACTGGGAAATGCCCCCCTACAAGATGGAGGTAGTGGGAAAATCATGGAAAATCCATCAAATAAGGTGCGGATTTTCCGGCCATGATACCCAAAAGGCCCAAAGGGTGCTGCCATAGCTCCTTCCCACCTCAGCCGCTGGCAACGCAGGTGGCACCGGAGGCGCTTCAGGTGCCGAGCCCGACGGAAGCGCCGCGGGCTCTGCGGGCTCCGCGGGCTCCGGTGGCACGTCGTCCTTGGGCGCCTCGCGTTTGCGACCTGAGGCCCAGGCCAGGGATGGCCAGGTCAAAGCTATAGGTATGTAACACGTTTCCCCATTGAATAGACTCGGGTTGAAATCATAATCATTCAAAAACAACATAAACTTGGGGTAAAACATCATGTCATTTGATTTTTACGGAAAATCATGTTTTTTTCAAGGCAACCACGAACAGGCATAGCCAAAGATTCCCACACCTTTGGCTCCCAGACCCACATGGATTCGCTCTATGCGACGTTCTCCGCTGGCGGGTTGGCCGAACTTCGTGCGGCACCTCGATAGGACGGAACAGGATTTGGCCTAGGTGTGAAACGGATAATTTGGGGATATAATTAATATGCTCAATATATATATATATATAGATATTTAAATCTATATATATATATAAATCTATATATATATATAAATATATATCTATATATATATAAATCTATATATATATATCTATATATATATATATATCTATCTACATATCTATCTATATATCTATCTATCTATCTATCTATATATATATATATCATCAAGATTCATCAAGTTTCAAATTTCCTCATCTCATCAAATTTCAAGTTTCATCGCTGTTGATCAAGTCAATCGTCCCTCAATCTTGCAACATTTGGGGATATGGATGATATTCCAAGTGTTGGTCTGAAAATCGGCAGTGTGTTGGGTATTATCGGTATCTCTCCACACTTTTCCGGGATAGTCTTGATTCTACCTCTATATAGTCTTGGGGTAATTTTGGGTTGATGTCATCCCGTTTTGCTGTTCATCGTTGTTATCGTCTGAGTCCATTAATAGTTTGAGGTTGTATCCTATCAGTTCCTTTCGGGTTCTATTCCATCTTCATCTCAAAAGTTAGTTGCAACTGGAACACAACAAAATGTGGTTGGACCGTGTGTGCTATACAATCCTCGCAGAGTACAAAAAATATACATACACAATTGATTCTGGCCTGTTCCAAATAGATATAGGGATGTGATGTATAGACAAATCGGCGCTGATCCTCCACTCTTTTCATTTAGTTCGATGATGACGGTGGTTATTTTTTATTATATAGTGTTATTATTTATTATTATGATTGTCATTATGTCATCATTACACATGGAAGTTTCCTGATCAGGGGGTACCCCCAGTTATCATCCATTCTTTAAAAAAATGGATTTGCCATGAAATAACCTTTAAACCATCCGACACAGCTCCAGCCTGCGCTCTGCTTGCTCCAAATCTTCAGCCTGACAGGTGATCAAAGGAAAAGTGGGGGAGATCTCTTGGAATATATAGATTTAATAGGGTTTAATGGGATTGAATGGGATTTAATTAATGGGATTTAATGGGGTTTAATTGGGTTTATATAATGGGGTTTAATGGGAATATAATGAGAATATGTATATATATATATATAATGGACTATAATTGGATTTCCCTCTGGGGCAAACCAGCATAGCTATGGAAATGACAATTTTTACTGTAGTTACTATGTAAATCATCTATAAATGGGCCATAGTCCATGGCAATGTTCGTTGCACATCCAAGACCTGGCATAAAAAATAACGAACTGTAGCTGACAGTAGCACACAAATAATTATCCCATAATATCCCATATTAATAATGTTATTTTAATAATCATATTAGTATCTCAATTGTATCATATTCTCAATAATATTCTCAATTGTATCATATTCTTTCTATGTTATTACCAATATGATTAGCCACATAGATAATTAACCAAAGCAATACCAAAGCCATATTCATATGGATAATCGTGATGATATAACCAAAATTAGCCATGATTCTCCATATGCTTATCCATAAAATTAACCATTTCTTGAGCCATATGATACCCTCTGGTAAACTAACATAGCTATTGAAAATCACCATGCTATTAATGGGAAAACTCACTATTTCTATGGCCATTTTCAATAGCTATGTAACAAATTACCAGAGGGTATATGGTTGATCATTATTTGTCCCATTAAAAATGGTGATTTTCCATAGCTACGTTAAATTACCAGAGGGTAATCACATTCCCAAAATTCATGGCTTAAAACTGGCCGTTTTTTCCCATCCCAGCGGTCGGCCGTGTAGATGCGTCCGTTCAGGTCCACGGAGCGATTTTGCTGGGTCCTGGCAACCACCGTTACCTGTTGGAGATCAATATTGGGGGCCCCAAAAACAGATATGTTTCATTGAAACAGCTAAAAAATCCACAGATTTGACATGATGATTTAACTCGCAGAAATTAAGATTAATGTGGGTAAAAGGAGAATAAACCTTAAATGTTGGTAAAACCTTATTAGTTTAACTATCAGAAATAAAAATTAATGTGGGTAAAACAATAATAAACCTTACACCATCCCCCAAATCACCATTTTTATGGGTGATATAAACTATTCCCAAAAGGGTGGTTTATGGCATTGTTTTACCCACATTAATCTACAAAGACTGTTTATTCAGCAGAACTGGGGATGAACTATTTCAAACAACCAGCATGGTGATAGTGTGGAATATTCACACAGGAAACCAGAGGTTCTAACATATTTTACAGAACAATTTGAGGATATGGGTCCAGCCAGTGGTTTATAGTAACCAACTCCAAACAAGTGGCGTTCAGCAACAAATACTTTAATAATACTATATACAAATGTAGCACATGGGTTTAAAGCAACAAATAATTTGGGCTTTAAGCAGCAAAGAACTGGCTTTAATTGCGGCTTTACTTGGGCTTTAATTGCGGCTTTAATGAGCAACAAAAACATGCTTTTATCAGCAGGAAAACTTGGGCCAGCTACTTTGGATCGTGATAAGTGATAAGGCATCAAGTTTACAAATTCACCGCTGCAAAAGGGCGGGAGAATTTAGGAATCATTACGAGGCTGCAATTCGACCATGCAAATTTTGGGGGTGGCAAATGTTGACCCATACCCATACTCGAAAGGAAGTGGTTGAACGGTTGAAGCCTGGTGTTAGCTAATGAAGGGAATCTTCAGTACACTCATCACAAGATGAATATGAACCTAAGGGCCTCTTCACCGGGGACCCCAGTGACCGAAAAAGGGGCAGCGATGACAACCTCTCATTTATGAACACATGGGTTGTTTCATTAGAGAGTCCGTCTTGATGAAAAATGATGAACCTGGATTTTTAGATGGTGATTAATGTGATTAGGGGTGCTCCATAATTGATCGATCAAGATATCATGGTTTGCAAACCCAGGGTTCGCATTCAACAAATGGAGCCGCTGTCGGCCGCCTGGGCAGGTGAGCTCTCCAGCCAATAGAATCACTTCTGAATGGTGGGTCTTTTCATATCTCTTCAAAGTGAATACTTAACATAAGACAACATGTCATGATGTTGCCAAGTGAACTCATATCATGAGATGTCCTACATCACCAATATGTAGTGGTTGTCGTCTTACTGTTGTCCCCGGCTCAAATCAAAGCTCCCATCAATTCCAGGCCATGACCATCCCCAAGGCGGAGCCAAAATCACCGGTTTTTTGCACAGTGCTTCCGCGGGACCAACGAAATCTTTCCAATCTTCAGATGTTTTCTCATCTATGCAATGTGCTGAGCACACAGTGAGCACACAAACAAACCATCCATGTTAAGTCTTCTCAGAGGCTTATATTGGATTCGATAAGTATAACACGGGAACAGAATTGACAACTTCAACTGTCACATGGGAAGCACAAAACCAGTTTGCCAAAGATTTCTAGAAGTGAAAACTACGAAACAGTCCGGAAAGTGGGTCGTTCGACTGCTCAGATGGTACTATCAAGCCATGTCGCCGAAGAATGGACTTCAGGAATTCTGAATCCTCAGCCGCTTCTGACGCACCGTTTCTGTCCGTGCGCAGGATGTGTTTCTGACAATGCCGGTAAGACAATGCAGGTAAGACTCCATTGTAGCATATCCGCTGAAGAAGGCAATGACGTCCTGAGAGAACACATAAAACGTCTTCAACCTGACTTTAAAATGTATACAAGATAAATGTGAATATTAATCGATGTCCATCCAGCTGCCTACAACTTCTGCATGAAGCATTGGAGTTCCAATCCACTTTTATGATGCGTCCATCGCTAAAAACTAGATATAACTCTTAGATAGAATAACATCAATTACAGAGTCAATTGAACATCGTTGCATCTATGTTTCTATTATTTCGGATCCACAGTTTGTCCGACTTTTTTAGAGGAAACCACCATTTCACCCAGTCGAGAGGCCACGGATTGACAAAAGGCTCCAAAGATCATCATCGCCTCAACCACGGCAGTGTGAATGGAAAGTGGAAAAAATCCACGGAACATCAATGAGAAAGATATGGGACCTGGGTCAACATTTTTTTAGACCTGGGGAACCACAGATTGCAATCTATTTTTGGTATATTAACCATTCCATCCCAATTTTGTCCGATACCCATATACGCAACAGAAGTGTAAGATCAATCGTCGCCTTCATAGTGGACAGTTGCCTTCATGGAAGTAGACACATGCCAACGGATAAATAATCCCTTCCCTCTATTACTAAACCCCCCAAATAATAAAAACTATAGGGACCGTCTCCAATTTTGGAAAATTTGAGGTTGGCCAATTTGATTTTTAATTGATCCCCTTTAGAACACAATTTAAAAATGAAGCTACCATTTCAGGGTTTCACCCCCTAATAAAACTAGTCAACCCCGGGGTGTTGTTTGTTAGGGTTCGTCTTTTAAGGTCGGAAAAAAAGGATTTTACATTAAGGTGTTTAACTAAATATTAGAAGAAAGCTTCGAAATCCAATTGTTGGCAATATTTTAATTAGATTTTAAAAGGAAATCTCATCGATAATGAAATAGAAAAACATAGTTTTTTGTTTTTTTTTATAATTGGGGTTTTAAATTTAGTATTAGGGGAAGCTTCGCACCCTAATAATAAATACCCCCTCATAATAAAAACCACCTTAGGTGTTTATTCTTTGGGGGTTTAGTATTAGGGGAAGGGGATTAAGTTCAACCCTGCTAGTACCAAGTGGTAAATATACAGCTTGTTTATCTTTTGGAGGTTTTTACTTTACGTATCTATGAATGTTTTGTGTATGTATGCATGCATGCATGTATGCATGCATGTATGTATGTATGTATGTGTATGTGCGTGCACATGCTCCAAAATCTCATAAAGTACCTGCAATGGGCAGCACCAAGTTGGACTATATATGGTGCAAGACCAAAGGGCACAGGCCACGCACGTCCAGTAATGCATTTGTGGTTGCTACTTTGACTATATTCTAACATAGTCTATCCATACCCAATTTTGTTTGCAATAGACCCGCTTGCTTCTGCTTACTTGTTGGTGGCGACGCGATTCTCTCTCTCTCTCTCTCTGTTATTGACACGGTATCATCCTTCAGTTGTTCTTAGATTGTAGCCAGTTGTAACATGTTGTAACCATCGGGTACGCTGTATCCCCCGTGTACTCCCATATGAGTCGCAAAGTTTATCTGTACATTGAGGCTACTTGCACCCTCATGAGCTTCTCTCCAGCATTTCCATCCGTGAAACAGCTGCCAAAACCCTACCATGCAGCCATATGCAGCCCTAAAATATTACAAAAACATCTCCTGGTTGGTGGTTTCAACCCCTCTGAAAAATATGAAAGTCAGTTGGGATCATTGCTCCCAAGCTATGGAAAAATATCATTCATGTTCCAAACCACCAACCAGCTAGTTCCAGCATGCTCAACATCCAGCCCCGATTCTGCGAAAAGTTACCCTGGTGATGTAGGTCGCAGAACGGAACGGCTCAGCTTTCGGCACCTGAAACCATGGCTGAGAAATGGCCAAGGGTTGTTTCAGGGCATTTTATGGCGAACATGATCAGTAAAAATGGCGGTTTAAGCTACAAAAATGAGGGATATCACAACCAACTTAAATTAAGATTGAATCAGTTTTGGGCATTTTGAATGTTTTGACCAGCAGAAAGGGTGAACCAACAGTCATTGGGGATGCCAACGTTGGCATTTTCGGATCAACTGGCGCAATCAATTCAACAAGTGACGATATCAAACACACGGCGCCTGCAGCACTACAGAGTGAATGAGTAAGACCTTAGCGGAGCGGCGCTCGTAAGGTCGACCAAAGAGCTCGACCAGTCACCACACAGGAGTGGGAGATGTTATGTATTCAACAAATGTCATGAAACTATGTAAATAATGTATAATCATGCTGATGATGCGGTAAAAATTGGATATGATCAACTATCTATCAACAAGTTTGGTCATGATGATGGTGATAAAGTTGTTATGTTGATCAGTGTTTTTCAACAAGGTTGGTCAAAGGATCTCTGGTTGATGATGTTGATGGTGGCACCATCATCGCCCCATTGACCCAGTCGGACTGAGGCGGCCACAATGAAGACCTGGGATCCAATCTACCAGTGGTGACTTGAAGTAACAGCGTCTGCAGCACGTGTTACGCCCCTAGGCATATGTTAGACGTAAGAATGCGGGCACAAACAAATGACTGACTCACTTGTGATCTTGTACATCAAGTATGGGCAACATATGTGATAACTTGATTCCAGATTCCACAAAATAAATAAAAAACAAAAGAACAACCAACCGTATACCACCACCTGTGAATCGTTTCCGACCAAACTAGCCATGTTCGGTGCGGCCGTGAAGTGACTGTCACGTTTTGGTTCCCCCACCACAATCACGATGAAGATCTGCATGCCCAAACCTGCTATCAGTGTATCCCAATGGATTGGTAGATTGTCCCTTTAAATATGGGGCTTTCCTGTAAAAAAAAAAAAACCTATCACCTATCACCTCACTATCACTTTAGGACATTGAATCATTGAACTACTACCTCCGGTAATCAAGCATGGCAACGGAAAAAAAAAAAACACCATTTATAAATTTATAGATGTTGTTCTCATTAAAACCTTCGTTTTTTTAGGGGTTTTCCATGGATTTCCCATGGCAATGATTGATGGGGGGGAAGATTGGAGGACGCTTGGATCCGCAACCAGCAATGGGGCTGCACATATCACAATGCATCCTAGGGTAAACGCTTGCATAGATGTGGAAAATCCACCATTTGTAGCCGATTTTCCTGGGGGAAGCCTTGGGAAATCAGGGGGTTTTCCACATCTATGTTAGTTTACCCTAGGATCAGTTAGTTTTTTCCCACTGAAATGGGTTTCTGAAGATCAGTTTCTTCAATGGACGGATGATGTGTTTAAATTCTGAGACGTTGCACGTAGAGAACTGCTTCGTGATTTTTTCAAAATCCCAAATGCCAAACAAAAGTCAAACAAGAAACAAGCATCAAAACACTGGTGAATATCATATCGGAGCATATATCATTGTCATATCATATCATATCTTATGACAAATTTGCCGCATATCATATATCAGATGTAATATATATATAATATATATATATATATTCATATATCATTTATCAATATATATGATTTATATATCATACCAGTACATATATCACATCATTCCCAGATTTGTTGGATCATCAAACCAGTCATCTTCACTCCGCGGGTCCACGGGTCCGAGGCCGATGGCCTGTGAAGAGCAGCAAGCCCTGACGGTAGAAGCCCTCCTTATACCATTCCTCCTGGGGCCATGAGTCCAGTGGTAACGGGAACGAAAGAGATAATATATGGCTAAGGAAAATATAAACACACACACACATGAATATCATATGTTTCCCCCTGTGGCCTGTCATTTACAAATATAATTAGTCGTGTCGCAGCCCTTTGGACCCGTTGCAGCAACCTATCATTCACATACTCAAAAAATCCCAAAAAGAAAAAAGAGACCAGGGGAGCCACAAGTGTTGGCAACTTTTAGTATGAACTATGTGAAAAAAATAGACTTTATTGCTGAGGGCAAACATGCAACATGTGCCAAGTATTGGCTGACAACGGGGGACATTCTTTGGAGACTAACTATAAAAGGTTTCCGCGAGAAAAACACAACAGTCGCCATTCTCAGAAAAATATGAATTCAGTAAACCATAAACCAACATAGCAGTGGAAATTCATGGCTTTCCTGAGAAATGGTCTGCATACAAATAGTGGAGTTTCATGGAGTTTCCATATCTACATTGGTTTACTAGGGCAACCACAATGACAGGAAACGCATGGCAACACAGCCTTTTCTGCCAAAAGTTGGAAGCAGAAACACAAACAAATCACGCCAGAAATCGGATCTTTTCTTGGCGCATGGGTCAAGTTGGCTGCCCCAAAGAATGGATGGTTATGGTTGAGAAATCTTGAGACGAACATCAACCAAAAGCTGGCGGTGAAGAGGAGCTGTAATTCGACCTATGCCACCTTCCTCTCATTTGGAGTCCGTTCATTCCTTCTTTCCCAAGACCATGAATCTTTTCGATATTGAGATGGTGCTGCCTCCACCTGCAGGACCTTCTCAGAACTCCAGACCATATCAGCGGAACTCCAGTCAAAGCGTGTCGTTCAGGTGCTCGTGCGCGATCTCACTTCAAATATGTGCAACTTATCCAAATTCCCAAAAGTCAACCTCCAGTCTCCAGTAGTTCTTCACTTCACCATGGCCTCCATGTTCTTGAAACTCGCCCATTAGTGCTCATCATCCCCCATGGCTTCAAAAGAATAACCCGCTGCTCGCCGCCGGCTGCGGCTCAGGTGTCGGTTCCGCCGCCGGTTCCGGTCTCACCGTCACGGGCGCCACAGGACTCAAGGAAGAGTCCGACGCCTAACGTTGCAGTGGAGGGCCCCAGCCGGGGAAATATCAGTTGTATGGTTGTAACATGTTGTAACACCAAAACCGTGGATAGATATGTTAGTTAATTGATGTTAGTTGATGTTACCATAGCTTGCAATTTAGTGTTTTTTTATATATATATATATATGAGACGGGATATGATATTGGCACTTTCAGGGACAAGATTGATATATGGAAAACTGACATTACCAGTTTCGAGAAAATGTGTGCCTAGCCGAGCCCATCTGGTTTGAATTCATACTGGGGGTATTGAATGGATCGAAATGAACTCAAAGGGCTCACCATTTCTCAATGTGACAAAAACAAAGCAATGATTCAATGAGGCCAGTTACTCAGTCATTGTCGCCACCATAACTAGCCATCAACGCATCTCTACCAAAATTCTTCTGACAGTCAGATCTCTCACAAAAGGCGAAAATCAAACAACTTCAACTTCATGAATTCCTGCAAAAAATCTCTGATGTCCAAACGATAATTTTAAAAATTATCCCAAATAATTGTGAAAAAAACAACATGTATCTCTTCACCCCCACGGGCCTCACTGGACATCTCATCCTGTTTACTTCGAATCACCGGGTGTCGCTTCAAGGGCTGCAAGGGCCCGGTGAAGCCCAGCGGCAATTCCTCGCCATCCTCGGGCCCACCAGGACCGTAACGCACCACGTCCGGAAAGCGCGAGACGTGGCGGGAGAAGTCCTCCAAGCAGGCCTCCGGGGGTCACAGAATAAGTTGCTAGGAACCCTGCAGATGGAACATAGTTTGCCCAGGAAGTCATAGATTTAGAGTTTTTCCTCCATGATTTTAAGTTTTCCAAAGCTTGAACGCACAAAAGCACATGTCAAAAACTGTTTACCAATATTTGTGATTTGGTTTGAATTGAAACAACTACTTCGCGCTATTCCTTACTAGTCAATTCCACGCCATGGATATATATAACTCTTTCCAATACTTTCCAATAGCCTTTCCCATTTTTATGCGCAACTGGACAGTTATCAACAAACACCGCGCCTTTCCATACCTTAAAACACGTTTCCAAAAGAAACAACCATCGGAAACACACACGCACACACACACACTAAAACAAGATATATCTGACATCATCCCACCATCCGAAACACGCCTTGGGCATATCTTTCATCATCCCCAGGGTCCCCACCTGTGAGTATCCTCCTTGGCCCGGCTTTGTCCCCTCCAGATATTGCAACGCCTTGGACATATGGTCCTTTGCCTCGCTCACCGCCGCCAAATGGCCCTGCAGAGCCTGGTGAACTTCCTGAAAGCTGATTGAACAGCGAGTTTCGGGGAATGTGTAGAGTCTAGACTTAGTATTTGTTTTACAGAACGGTCCCTCATGGGGGAGCGATTTTTGCTTTAAAAATTGTCAAAAATACTGGTATTTACAGTGTTTTGTGACTAGAAGGGGATGAAAACCGTTATTGTAGAGCAGAAAAATGTAATTTCATATATAGGTTTTAACATGCTTCAATAGAAGTTCGTAGGAGTTTATGGGGACATGATGGCGTGTAACCTGCTTAACATGATCTTTGGATTTGTCTGGAAAGAACGTATACCCAAATACATGGGCAATTTGATGAGGAACGTGATGTTTCACACCAGACAATCAAACGATATTCAATTTTTGAATATGTTTGAAGTATTGCATGTTCAATCACACCCATTTCATGATCTGTGCGATTTTGGAAGTAGGAAACACTTGGATGTAACGTATGTAGGGTCGGACCATTCGAAACGTTTGGGGGGCTGCTAGCTGGATAGAAAGTGCAAAAAATGATGGAAAAAATAATGATAATAAAACAAGCCTACAGTATACCCCACGGATCCAAGTGCCTTGCGAAAACGTATTTGGGCTATCTGGATTATCTGGGCTATCATAAGGGGAGATGTAAGTACTTTCTCAGGATGTACTTGGATCCATGTGAATCAAACCTCCAACGAGCGACGCAGGTGGAATCCAATAAGCAAACCACCCGTGGTCGCTTGCTGATGATGCTGAAGGGTGCCATGAACTCATCCCCCGCCTGACACTCCCGCAGCATGGGTATCTCTGTGGCAGAGCAACTCATCAAAACGTAATCCTTGGTGGCTGATATTGGCTGATTGGATGAGCACATCACAACCGTTTTTTGGAATGTCGTGGCGAGAACATGCGGCAAGTCCCTTTCAATCAGATCGAATTTTTTAAAGGACAAGTTCCCAATAGTTCCCATATATGGCAGCCTGTGGCATCCCTACCCACCAGGTCAAAGCGCCAGTTGCGAGACCTGCAAGCCTAAACGCTCGAAGGTGAAGGGAGTGGACAACAGAATGGTTGCCAGCTGGTGCCCTGCCACCTTGCTGATGTGGCTTTGTTGTTGTAGAGATGCCTTGATGACCTGGGAACACCCAAAAAAGCCGGGGAGACATGGGCTGGTCTGACGTTGAACTATAGCAACACAACATGGCAAATGGATGAACAATCATTTGTGTTTCCTTTCTTGGCAGACCCTATGTTCAGCTCTACGTCAATTTCCTTGTAACAGTAGATGCACACGACCAGGAAACAGGGCGAAACATGGCAAAACTAGATGATCCAAACTGTCCGTATTCCTCATCTCAATCAGCAATTGCAACCCTTCTCTTCCTTACCACCCAATCAGCGTCGGCAGCTGTCCCGTTATTGCCACGTCCTCATCAGGTTGACTGGTCATATCATCTTAAATCTCCATCTAAATGGGATATGTACAATTACCACCAAAACAACAACAAATTTCAATAATGCGTGAAGAATGATGGTCAACCTCTTGATTTGAAGCAGCCTATTTTTGAGACAGGCCCAGTGGGGTTTCTATCCAAAAAAAATCACATGCAACAAAAACTAATAGCACACCCAAAAACAACATAGTGAATACTAATGCAGTAAAAAAACAAACACACACACACCAAAAAAAAAACATGTATAATAAAACAAACCCCATCAAAAAAAGCTAATTTAAAAAACCTAGAGACGTAGAACATATCAGAATAGCGAACTCAACCCCACAGCCATTCCGCCCGGCCTCATACTTCGGCGCTGCGGAGGCCAGCCACAACTTCACGGCGTCCAGCTCGTGGTCGTCGGCCAGCAACAGCAAGGGGGCACCGGTACTGGACCCGGAAACCTGATCAAAGGGTAGCTGGAAAATCACCGAACGAGTCACTGGGGGTCTCCCAACAAGAAATATTTGACTACCGGAGAGTCGGTTTTTTGGTTGACCTTATCCTGGGAATTCCTGGGATAGAAAGTATGGATATGTGGTGTGTTAATATTAATATTGAAACCAACAGAAGATATTGGTGTTTCAACAACCTGCCAGGTGGCCTGAGGCTCCCAATGTTTCAATGGCATTCAATGGCCAAAAATTGGGGGATAAAGCCTGGCGTGCGTTAGTAACTTGTTTGTAATCGTGCTAATGCTACATCATTTGTTGGATTCCTATATGATCCTATATGTCTGTTAGAAACGCTAAACCCTACCGTGCCATTATAGGATATTAACGTGTATTCAGGGACTTTTGAAGGCTTACAAACCAGCTAATAGAAAAGCGCAATAGTAGTGGTTTATTAGCGTGTGCTTTATTAGTGTGTATGCCCCTACTTGAGATGAATTGCTTCATGGCAGCCTTGCACGGTTGATACTCACGGTATTATGGTTAATGTGGGTAAAACAATAAACCTTCCCCAGTAATGGGTGGTTGATGACACTACTTATTGAGATCTGATGGTTTATTCATAAAAATCCCATTATATAATATTATATAGCCATTACTAACCATTGTTAACCACTATTAACCATCATGAACCATTGTTTTACCCACATCACAGTAGCATTTCCCCTCCGCAAAGGCTGCATCCCGGCCACTGCGGCTTGCAACAAGAGTCGCCCGGCCAGCGCTGGTCGCGCACTGCCCGGCGGCAACAAACACAATGCGGCACCTGAGGCTCTGGCGAAAGGAGTCTGCACCAGGCTGGGCTGGGATTCAAATGGGAAAATCATAGAGACTAACCAGCTAACCATCAAAAAACAGGATTTTATGGGATTTAGTGGGAATACAATATATAGGACAATCAAACATGGCTACCAATTATTTTTTGGGGCAGCCAAGCTTTGAGCTGTTTGAACTTATTGTTTTGATTGTTTTTGTGAAACGACAAACCACCCGATGATACAATTGGGTGCAACATGGTCCTATTCCAAACTTGATTCACTGTTTGGAGTCATGGAGCCCTGTTTTGCACCAACCGCGCTTTGAGTTCGGGTCTAGCCCGGCCGTAGAAAATCATCCTTTTCAATGGAGTTAATCAATCATCGAGAATCTGAATCTCTTGACTTTTATGGGTCATGTTCCATTCCCAGCGTAGAATTCTCAATCGAAACTCCCAGAAACCTCAACCTCCACCCCCCTAGCGCCTTTGGCCACATCTCGGGCTACCTGGTTGTGCAGCACAGCCACATCATTGGGATGCGGAAGCTTCCTCGCCGCGCTCCCCGCCACCGCCGGGCGCCCGCCGGGGACGGGAAAGCGCGGCAGACCCGCGCGGCCACTGAGGGATGCAACGCCGGGAGTGACGCCTTCAGCGTGGAAGGAGTCGAAGCATCACATGGACAGAAGGACAAGACATGTGGTGAATGCTGATTTTAATTAACCAATGGATTTAATATTAGGACTAATTACCTCATGTTAAGGGATAAACCATGATAAACCCATAATGTAATGTGGTAAACCCAATAATGAAAACATCACTAACATCACCTTAATTAAAACTGAAGTGGAGAACCTGCAGTTTAGTTCGATGACTTCCTCATCAAGACCTCCGTTTAGAAAGGATTTCCGTTGCCATCTTTGATTACATACCAAAACATACGTAGACATAATTAAAACCTTCGGATCCCTCCAGTAATCTTGCCCGGCAATGGAAAATCACCACTTTAAACAGATGGATCATTTACAATGAGAGACTGATTTTTCTGTGCTATGGGCTATGTTTGATATTGTGTATATTTATGCATTGTTTCATCACCAAAAAGTAGGCTGGGAATGATCAAGCAATCATCAGTGAGCGTTTCGCTAGTCATCACGGGATGAAATGGGGGACCGTGCGCATACTTCCAGGGTAAGGGTTTTCATGAGGCGGTTAACTTTTCACAAAATGGGGAAAAGAAACCACTGTTTTGAGGTCGCAATGCCTCAAGGCCAATGCCGCAGATATTAGGCAGCTGGTGTTGGAGAAGCCAAACAAGAATCCCATCCACAATGAGACACACCATTCATGCACAATTTAAATATCCCAGTAGCAGGTACGTGCCCATGAATATCAGGTGCATGCCCATACCCATGCGGGCTAGCAGATTCCATCCCCAAAATCGTTGCAGGTCATGTATCCGATCTGGTATCCCGATTCTGGGTATTTCTGAGTTATAGTTGTGACCAATTTGGATTAGGTAGATTACTAGCGGATTTTCACAACCAAATCAACTGGGATAGTGTCAACCCCGGATTTAAAAGCACACTGGGAAGGGGCACGATTCTAGTAGCAAATCATCATCATTTGTGGGAACCCCTTATATAGTCATCAACAGGAGTTCATTAATCCGGGGTTGACATTTATGTGGTTATGTCCCACCATCATCACATATTTATGGTTCTTGCTGAGTATTACTGACTGTGCACATTGTGTGCCATGGTCTAAATGTAGTATCTTGCCCGCCCTGTAATGGAATTCCTTGCAATGGCTAAGTAGATACCTATGAATGGATTGATGACAACCCACCAATTAAATCCAATTAATGGCTATCTAATGCATCATTTGGCCATGGCACATATGATCTACTGGGGTATGATATTATGTTTTTTCTATATTTCCCCAAATGGCAAACATTGGAAACAATGGGACAATTAGTATTGTCTTAATATGTTCATTGTTGTATTATCATAATTAGTTACTATTCTCACTATTCTCCTTTCTTTATCATTCACAGGCCCATCGATGTTTCTTTATTATTGTTACTATGATCATTGGGCCAAATCAACTTGGGGGCATCATGATTATTCTATGATCATGATTAGTATCTCCTATAATATCCATATGTTATTCAAATATGTTCCATATATTTTCCTACCATATTTTCCATATTATAACCCATAGGATCCATGTATGCTATATATGGTAACATTTACCATCAATATACCCCCAATGTTAGTATATATACCATACATGGATCCTATGGGTAATATATAATCACGTCTTTCCATAGATGTTCCCTATAACCTAGCAGCCGTTCGCAGCCTGGTCGCCTGTATCCACCACCTTGCCGATCTCCAGGACTCGTCCCAAGTCGTCCATGACCTTCGCCAAACGCCAGCGGCCGCGGCAACAGGGACAGACGTAGACCTCGCCGTAGCGCGCACGCTCCCACTTCTTCAGCTGCTTGAAGCGCCTGAAAACCAGGCGTTTTTGCTAAGGGGGGCAGGATGAGAGGGAACTGAATATAACGGGTATTTACATGTATTTACTATAAGTATATGGATGTGGGAATATTAGGGATGATTTGGGTGGGCCATTTAATACTGTGTGTGTGTCCATCATTTTCAAGCACCGCAGTGCCCATTCCTCATGGGATTGTCTGATTTTTTGGGGGAAACTCCTACGTTTGATGGTTGATTAATTGTCCTATCAAAATTACCATTTGGGAGTCCCCTCCTCTTTCAGGCACAGCCATATATCTCGATATGGCTACTGTATAGTATATAAATGTATATAATATAGAGAAAAGAATAAACATATCTGGGGTTTACAAGTACGTAGTGTTTTAACATGATTTAAGCCACTTGTAGCATGCTGAGTAGAATGTTGTCAATAGTTACGGGATATGTTTGGGCCAAGACTGCCAAGAAGCATGGATATCACGTACGACATTCAATGGAAAGCCACGGCAAGCCTAGATGACTCTGTTTTAAAAAGTGGAGGTGGCCTTCTGTGATTGCAGTTGTCAGCGATCCAGGGGTTGGATTCAGCATGATACTAATCAACAAACGATATCAGAAGTGTTTTGAACCCGATGACAAACACAGAATCACATGGTCTTGTTGGTGGTTGACCTACCCCTCTGAAAAATATTAGTCAGTTGGGATTATTATTCCCAATAGTATAGAAAAAAAATGTTCCAAACCACCAACCAGTGGTGATACAACCAATAACCATGGGGATGTCAAGCACCGAGGCTGCAAATCCAGAAGGTAGGGTTTTTTTTGCCATTTTGCCAGGGCCTCTCTAAGGTTTGCCAAGACTGTGTCCATGTTCATTCACCGGCTGGCACGCTCCAGAAGGATGCAACTCCAAAAATGGGAGAAGTTCGTGACAACAATTGTTTCTTGTTGGCTTCTTTGCTCCTAAATGCCCTCCAATCACCCAGCATGGCATAATCTCATCATCCCAGATTTACTAGGACAACAAAACACGTACAGCAGGTTCTGTAACTCCCTATTGATGGGCTAACTGCAAGCGAGAACGGGCAATCTCACAAGGTCTTGGTTTAAACACAAGCGACAAAGGAGCAAAGAACAAATAGAATCCCCAAATCGGATGGTGATGATTCAAATGTGTGCCCTATGAACATTCTACTTAGCTTAATGATTCTTAATGATGCTTAATGAACATCTTCATACATCTTACAACATCTTATAATAACACTCTCCACAATCACTTGATGCTTTCCCAGCATCTTTCCCACCATCCCCGGTGGCCTCTGATTCCACAGCATCAATCCACGTCTGAAATCCACAGCGGTCACCACCTGTCCAGCGTCCAGGGCCTCTTCCGATTTGCCTTTGCCAACGGCCAATCTCTGAAGCTTTTTCAAGGCATCAAAGCCGAAGGCTGGAGGAGGTGGAGGTAGACCTGAGCGCAACATTGACACTGGAACGCTGAAGGTGCTTGACCCCCCTTTGTTAATATATGCGCGTCAAGTGAGATCGCTATGTGAAGGAAAACATTTGAACTACAGAGAATATCTCTTTGTTGGAATTGTCCAGATTGTTTCTGGGTCAATTTTTGAAGACCCCTTTTTCCTGTAGAAACTACGAGACTTTCCGGTCGTCATGATCAGCTGCTCATCAAAATGCCCATAGCTTAGCTTCTTGCTGCGCTTTGACCCCATATTGTACATGCCCCATACTTCATCTGGAAGAAAAACTCAACAATTTTTGCTTCAAATGATCATCAAATTAATTCAAATTATCTGTGTTCCCTGTATTTAGCCAGATCAGTGCCAGCATTGACATGTGCCCTGGCTAAAATCAAACCAACCCCTGCCCCATGCTCCAACAATTGCCGCGGAACCATCCTGTTTCCAGATCGCTGAGCAGAAGTTGGACATGTCCTCGCCTGTCCAGTGATTTTTGCCACCACTGAACTGCAGGAAAAGCTTGGAAAAGCGTGCGCGGTTGCCCATTGTGCCGGCCAAATCTCCTCTGCACAACCGTTGTGTGAAAAGAACATGGCAAAGAATTGTAGTTCAAGAATTCACCCTGCAGCCCTGCAGCCTCGTTCCGAAGATTTGCCGCGAGGTTTGAGGCAACCCTACCAAGGACCTATTTAAAGGCAGAACCAAGGACCCCAAGCCCTTCCCATCCCTTCGGTTCCTAGGAACATCTCCAAACGCTTGCTCTTCACTTCCTTTCGCGCTTGGTAGGCGCGAAAATGACGCTGCACCACCATGGCAGCCTTCACCTCTTTGTCCTAGGGGGCACAGGGTTTCACCTGGGGCCCTTTGTGGTGCCAAGGGTTGCCACATAGGGATGAACTGTGGGAAAGATATTAGCACCATAGGCGCTATTGCAATCGGAAGACTAAAGTTGCTGCCTGGGGTCATAATCGGCCTGCTGAAACAGATGAAAACAGTCTAAAGTTGTGGATGATGGCAAAACTTCAGCTAAAACCATGATTGCGGTCCAGATTTATGGAGGATGAAACTACAGATATATAAACTGCATTGAACAGCCATGTCATGATCCCACAATTGCAATATGTCTCACCCATTTGAAGGTTGCTCGGGGACAGCTTCCGATTTGCCAAAACCATCTCTCTTGATCATTCTTTGAGCTGCAAGGCATGTTGTGTGTGGCAGTTTGGCCTCCTCATCTGGCAAGTTCATGATCACCTGCCGTTCAGAAATCCAATCCTCCAACCAAGACTGCCATTGGTCGCTATAGGCCTGGAGGAGGGCATCATAGGCAGCATCCGAGATGGGTCCAATTTCCTTCACCTGCTGGAAAATCCAAGCTGCTGGGTGGTTGATAAGGCCTCCCGTTGCCTCCCATTCGATGACACAAGTGCCACTACATTTAAACTGGCGAGTACAACCCGAAAAACAAACCATGTTTCCCGGCTTAGATCCCCATACTCGTTGCTAAACCTCCCCAAAATCGATGGTTTCATGACCGTGCCACTGACACCATGCACCACCAAGGGTTTTTTTGGATCGCCTGCAATATCTGCAGTAACTGAGAACTGTTCGAGCTGCTGGTCGCAGTCGATGAAGGCATGGCCGCCCTCCAAACGGCTTGCAGAAAACTCATGGGAGGATTCAAATGGCCCAAGTCCTCCGCCAGCTGGTTGCAGAACTCCTGAAATTGCCTTGGCGCAGCGGGGAAGCTTTGGAGTTCAGCGGTTGATGATGACGACAAATATTATCATGATGAGGACTATTATTACTATTACTGTGTGTTTTTGCTACAGTATGTATTATTGCCTTTTTTTTGAAAGTCTGGAGTCAGGAACTTGGAGTGTTCAAATTTGATGATGACGCCTGATATGAGGTGATATGAGGTTCAAATGAAGCAAAGCAGAACATGATCATATTTCAAATACTTGCTGAGTTTGAAACCTCGAGACTCAAACTCCACCATGCCATGCTCCTTTTTCACCTCTGTCACCAGCCTTTGGTTGGGAGCTTGGCTTGAGTTGCCGCCACTGAGTGCTAGCCACCATTGCTCCAACCACGTCTCACGCTGCTGCATGTAAACTTTGAAGCCAGCCTTAAAGCGACCCTCGGTCCTCACGTGAACCAGCAGTGAAGCAGCAGGACACAGATGGGCCCCAAAATTTTTGCGGTAAAATACGGTTTTAGCAAATGGAGACATAAGCCACGTCTTCAGGACATCAATTGACCTCAATCTCTACATCATCTTGACTCCGGATTTTGGGATGCAAACTTTGAAAAACAAACAATTCATCATGATTAATTAATCGCCATAGCTCATCACATAACATAATTTCATCCTCAACATTCCTAAATCCATAAGTCATATGGCTACCCCCCACCATCCCCCGAAAAAGGAAAACAACAAATCCGCAGGGGTGTTGTCAAAAATGGTTGGCCCAGAAGTACCAGAAGTCATAATATGACCAAGCTTCAATGGCACCCCCTGTGGTGCCCACGCTTCATAGAGCCGTTCCGGGAAGCCCTCGGGCAGTTCCGGTTCCGTTTCGTCGTCGCCCTGCACGGCCCGAAGCAGTTGCTTCAGCTCGCCACAGGATAGGCGACCACCGCGCTCCGTGGGGTGTGCGAAACGGTGGAAGAGCAAAATCAAGTCCTGATGGGATGATTTATGGGGAAAATCTGCGGGAAACCATGGTTTTTCGCCATTAAAATGGTGGTGTCCTGCAAATGTTGCCTTAAAATGAGATGATGGATTCAGGATTATATATATATATATATGTGTGTGTCAATATTGTATCACATCATATCATATAATATAATATCACATCATATCATGATGTCTGGTTGTAATATTATATAATACTATTGTTACTACTTTGGTACCACATATCAGTTATTGTAATATCTTATCGCTAGAAGAAAACTTTTTGTCATAATGCGTATTTTCCTAAATGTCACTATTACAATTTATTACCAATGATTATGGGAGCATTCCAAAATTGTTATTATAGTACTGTGATGTATGTTAAATATGATATTCCACATGTAACATGATATGATATGATATCCTCTGCCATCGTATGGTCTTTATATAACTGCATGTGTAAGCCTAAGCTTTGTTGTGTCTAATGGAAATCTATGAACATTGAAACAGATTAATCCTCGTGGTTGTTGGGAGGAGTCCATATTGCCGGTTGATGGTTACTAGGAGGAGCCAAGCAACAGACTCTAGTTGCAAATGGTCCATCCAGCTGATGGGAAAGGGTAATTCATCGAACGAAGTTGCTGGGTACAACCAACTGGGAGGATTGATCCCAGTAGATTTGAACGATTTGAGTGGCAATTTTCGCGCACTTCGTGCGCATTCAGATCAAAAATGATATAAAACGGTTGATGTGCAGTGTGCAATGATTGTCGTTGCTCCAGCTATGACAGGATTCTTTGCCCTTTCAAATGGCTGATACGTCTGTTAATTGGGACCTCCATAATTAACTAGTTTCAGTCCTGGGGCCTAGCACTGAAAACACAAATCAAAGAATCAGGTTAGAAGTTAGAAGTGCCCGCAAAGGATACCAGCAACGACAAAGGGTACACAAGTATATAACATATAACATTATAGAACTGGTAATTATGTAAGCACGTATTTGCCTCAGCTATCACTGGATTAGGGTAGTATAAACCCATTAAGGGACCTTTCCAACTATGGTTACAACATGTTACAACGCTGCGCTGTGACTTGGTCCCAGTGATACAGCTTTTGCTGTCCTGAAACCCATCCGATTTCATCATGATCGGCTGGAATAGTCAGTATACATTACTTGCGCATCCCATTTTTAATATACATAATTATAATATATATATATATATTAATATATATATATATTGTCCCTGACTCTTCACTGATTGCATTTGCATCCCAACAAAAACAGCTGATTACAGTTTCATAGATCCCCATTTTCACCACTGGAACCCGGTTTGAGCCCGGTTTGACCTCTTCATCGGCTTTGCCCGCTGGCGCGCGTAAACGCAGATTTCTCAAGGCAGTTTTCAAGTCAGCGTCCATGGCGATAAGCCACAGAGATTTGGAGCAAACTGGCTGCCATTTGGGAAAGCAGTTCCGCTGGCTTGTACAAGCATGGTTGTAGGGGATATGTAGCAACTTATGGAAGTTCTTACCATACTCCCCCATTAATAATATTAATAGTCCTTAATGTGGGAAACCCAATAATAAAGCTTGTAATTGGGAGGGGTGCTTTATGCCACCCCTTTGCTGTGATGTTGGGGATGGTTTCATTCTTGGATTTATCACATTAAATACCCCAGAAATGGGAGCCGGAAATGAATAGATTGTAGATAAACCCCAAGGCAAGGTTGCTAGGGGGTGATTCATATTAGGGGGATTGGATTACATGGGCACATGCACACACCGTAGGATCTTTTTCACGTACCCAAAGCATCAATTTAGTAACAAGAATTGGTACTTTGCCTCCCAAAAATCATAATGACTGCTGGCTGCTGCCTATGTTTCCAAATACATTAAGGGCCAAAGTATGCATGCAGTATTACTTCGATATTCCAGCATGTGCACTCAAGTCAACAAATCAGAAGCAACTTGCCATATGCGGATTTAGGGTTCATCCATCCATTTCTACTTGGGTCTACCTGCATCTGTGCTGTCCATAAATACTACCATCTTCCTGCAACAGAGACACACCCACACACAGCACAATAATTAAACACAGTTTTTTCAATCATAAGGATAGTAATTACTTGCATGTCCAACATCTATCATGTCTGAGTTCTGGGGGGTTCTTCAAAGGGGGGACACCCAAACCAATGGTTTTTCCCTGGGTTTTCATTGATTTTCCGTTAGTTTTCCATGGGTTTCCTCGCAACTACCCCACCACATTCCATCATTTTGGGGTCAGCCCACCTTGATGATACAGTCGAGGCAGGCCATAGAGATGAACCAACAGTAGACAGTAATGAAGGTCACATCTCCTAGCGAAATGAGATGCGACATGCGGCCGTTGGCTTACCGACGTAATAAATAAGTATACAAGTAAACAAGTAAACAAGTAATCAAGTAAACAAGTAATCAAGTAATCAAGTAAACAAGTAATCAAGTAAACAAGTAAACAAGTAATCAAGTAAACAAGTAAACAAGTAAACAAATAAACGACAAAACACCACAACAACAACAACAACAAAAACAAAAACAACAACAAAAACAACAACAAAAACAACAACAAAAAAACAACAACACCACCAACAACAACAGCAACAACAACAACCACAACAACCACAACAACCACAACAACCACAACAACCACAACAACCACAACAACCACAACAACCACAACAACCACAACAACAACCACGACAACCACGACAACC
>Ga0126342_10003202_pt1 | contig 26784 bp, 27 predicted proteins | sample Cyp1metagenome_FD_92528 | JGI IMG/M metagenome (GOLD analysis project Ga0126342, IMG submission 92528) | Coral microbial communities from Lord Howe Island, Old Settlement Bay, Australia - Cyphastrea 1 metagenome | ecosystem: Host-associated > Invertebrates > Cnidaria > Coral ...
CATTTTATTTGGCATATCTTCTGGCATTCTATCTGGCCGTTGAGGTCCAGCGGTGCGCACTAAGCTGGGAAGGTCCCAGGTTGAGGTCCAGCGGTGCGCATTGAGCTGGGAAGGTCCCAGGTTAAGGTCCAGTGGTGCGCATTGAGCTGGGAAGGTCCCAGGTTGAGGTCCAGCAGTGCGCACTGAGCTGGGAAGGGCCCAGGTTGAGTTCCAGCGGTACGTACTGAGCTAGGAAGATCCCAGGTTAATATCCAGTAGTGCGTACTAAGCTGGGAACTTAGCGAAGAGCTTAGCGAAGAGTTCGCAAGGCGGAAGTAGAGGTGGATGTTAATGCAGACATGGTCGAGGAGAAACTAGAGGAGGAAATAGAGGAGGAGGAAAAAGAGAATAAGAAAAACAGTTCTAATAAAATCTAATAACCCTCACCTAACAAGTAAGGAATAAATATAAATTATTGTTTTTATATATAATATATATCAATAAAAATTATTAGGAATAAAAATCCAACCAAATATGTTTTATTAATTTAATATATATAAATAATTTTCTAAAAATATGAACCATTATGAACCCCTATAAAATAATATAAATTTTATTAATTTAAGAATATATTTAATATAATTATTTTTTTTTAAAAAAACAATTATATTTTATCATCTATAAAATGTAATCAAAATAAAATATATTATAATATAATAATAATAAATAAATAATATAATTATATATTATACAATATTTAGATAATATACCCCATATATAATTTCCTTGGGGGATTGGTAATCCTAGTTTTCCTTGCAAATTTGATATATAAAAATTAGATATATAATATATAGAATATAGGTTCCATTAGATTTGATCATGTCGTTGTCCTTTGTCGTTGTGGTTTGCCCGGCCCATTGTTTCAGCGTGCCTGCGATTTGCCGCCCGGTTGTGTTTTCCCCCATTATGTTTTCTCGTGTTCCCAAGATTTATTTATTTATCGAAAATTGGCTAAAATATTTGGGCGAAAGAGTTGATCCAATGTGTGTGTGTGAAAATTGCAGCAGTATTCCAGGCTCTCCGGTCATTCAATTCTTCCAGATTTTATCTACGAATTGCCAGGAGCGCGGTCAGGAAGATTGGACGAACGATTCATCCTGAGCCTGACACATGTCTCACCTGGCAAAGACAAGGAGCAGCTGAAGTGCCAGAAGAACAAGAATTCAGAAAACATAAGGAAATGAGCCAGGACCAATCAAGACCACTCGCCTTTTGCCAGCCGTTTGAGTTCCTCTGCCATACCTGTGCGAACTTCCGATCCATCTCAATTCCTTCTTTGGTCCTCAAGGTGGCAGATTGCGCAGCGTTTTGAAGCTGGATGGGGGTTGCACTTGTGTTTGCTGGCATGCTTAGCTGCCAACTTTCGCGCTTGCGTTTTCGCGTTTGGTCAGGCCACCTGTGCTACATTGTGCTATAGCTACCACATATTACAATAAAACAATCTGAGCTGCAGAAACACAAACAGCCTCAGCTCCCTCTTTTTGCGTTGGTAACGCTCTTTCTCATCCACATAGCGCAAGTCCCTCATACCACTCCCTGAAGCAAACTCAAAGCGCGGCCAAAGAAGCTCTTCTTATGGAGGTGTGCAGGGATTCTGCTTTGGGACCATCACAACTGAAAGGGATCATGTTCTGTAGACGTTCTTTCCTGCATCCACATGATCAAACGAAAGCCATTTGGCAGGTGACTGTCTGGACAATTGACTGCAGCGGAAATTATGATTATGCGCGCGTGTCAGAAATGTCATGGCAAATAACGCATACATCATACGGTAAGCATTCTTTGGTGAAAGCACACTGGTTCTCACAGAAGATGTGAGGAAAGTCCCAGTGATGTTGGAAGGACCTGTCACACCTCTTGCTCGTGTGAAAAACCTACAAGCTGAGCGCAACACGCATGCGAAAAGCTCGACGACCTTGGATTCAGAGGGCCATTTTGTCGATGCGGACTGCGGAAATCAACGACACTTTGCCCAAGAAACATCTGGCCATCATCCGGCCTGGACGGTTCCATTGCCATGGACTGTCTCTTCCAAAATCCTCCCTGCCAAATCTCATCATCCTGCAAGGCGAGGATATCTTCGGGTCCAAATAAGGTCCCAGTACCGAACTGAACACACTGACCTCGCCAGGCCTCTTCATTCGAATCTTTGAAAGCGTCGCACTCTTGATGATTTTTTGGGATCTTTCTATCATGGCCTTGTCGCAAGAAAGACAAAAGCTCAACCCTGCCACATGCAGAGCCTCTCTTTGCTCCCAGTGCCCCCTCACAGCTCAACGCTGCCTTGGAATTCTTCGCCTGGTCAAGAAGAGCATGTCTCAAAGGGTGCTCTAGCTATCCAACTTACAACATCCGATGCTTGCGGGACCCTTCCTTCAGGACGACGAGGTCCCGTGTGCGATCCCTGTTTTCTTTGTTTTTGAAAGTGACCTGCAGCTGGCCATCAGAACCAAAAAGGAAATAGAGCTGCTGTGGCATTTGGTCACTCTGGGGGACAGGGAATGACATGCCCGTATCTACAAAATCCGCTATCGTACACTGAGAACCAAACGGTTCCCACATTCATGAACGGCTGCACCTGCAAACAAGGCTACCGAATGCTGTAAATTTCTGCGCAGTCAGCTCTTGGTCAGTAGCCAGCATTGCCACTTTGTGCTCCTGAATTTTCTGAGAAGTTGACTTCTTTCGGCATGTTCCAAAGCCGTTGGCGGGCTACATCTGCCTTCCTATCATGCCGTGGCAGCTCACTGAGGTAGTTTGGAGCAATCTTTACCCTCAGCTGCTACAGATTTCCAAGCGCCGCACGTCTGGCTCGGCATCAGCCTCCCTCCCTCGGCTTCCTTGGAGATCCCAAAGCTCAAAGGAGGATTTAGGCTGCACCTGGCCTCTACGGCTCTAGGGCTTGCACGGTGGAAAATTCAGGCGAAGCCTCCTGCCACAGGCATCAAGCTACATGGATATCAAATTGCTGGCAGTACTCTGAATTCCGACACTGTTGAAGTCCTCATGCCCCTCATCATCAGACCAAAATCCTGCAGTGGATGATGAAAATCGATCTGTGCAAGGAAGAGCACAGTGCCCAAATGTCGCTCCATGTTGCTCGCCTTCATCGTCATCATCCAATTCCTTGTCATCGGGCGCCTGAATTTCGCACTCAAACCACAGGCTGCCCACAGCTTCTCCAATTTTCCGAGGCACCGCCCTTCGCACAAGAGACGGCTGCTGTGTTCGAAGCCCGACTCTTTGAACCTGTGCTTCGACACGCAATGAGAGCCGACAAAAGGGTTCAATCTCATCAAACTGACATGAAAGACTTCAAGGATCTTCAAGGTATTTCAACGATACATATCTTAGCATGATTTGGCAGTTATAGCATGCATATGCACATATACCAAAATATGTTCCTATATGATCTATATGTTATCTATATACTTGTTTTTTATGCTGCCCGCACATATCAAGCTTGCATAGATACACCAAGCCCCACGCCATTGGGGCGGAAGCCACAAAGCTCAGATCACCTCATTGCTGCTGAGTCAACTGCAGCGCTGTTTTTTGGTGCTGAGACGCCCACAGTGTGCAAAGAGACATGCGGCCACTGCTAGGACACATGCCTCAAATCCAAAAAGATGGTTGCATGCTGAAGCTTCAAGGCTACCGTAGGCTAGAATAAGCCACAGGCTAATTATCCAAGGGATGTCGGGGATAAGGGATGTCCGGGATGTCCAGGATGTCGGGGATGTCCAAAGGAACATGCATCCGCCCCGGGCCTTGATCCCAGCTGTGCGACGCTGTCCTGGAAATTTTCCAAATGGAAACTGGGGCACGAAGCGAATGAAATGCATGCGACCATAGGGCGCAAAGTTCAACTCTTCAAGGCTAAGTTTGATCTCTAGAAGTGTGCCTGCTTGGCAGTGAAATCGATCTGGAGGCTGCATGGCTTCAAAAGGCAGCTGGAAAATTGTTTGAGCTTGTATCATTGGATATTTGCAATGGCAGAGGTGCAAATCAATTGCGGTCCGTATCGAATGTACCATTGGCATTACTTTACACTTTGCTATGACATTGCTATGGGTCGTGCCATAACCCTCGCGCCCCGCGCAGCCAGCTTGGCTGCAAAAAAAGCGGCCAAAATAAAACTGTTTCAGCTGATGACTGGCCATGTAAGATTACAAGGTTCTTTACAATCCTTGCAAATCTCTTCGTCAATGAGAAGCAATGTCGAATGTTGAACAAGTGTGTCAAAATGTGCCAGGGGGTTCCTTTCCACAGAAGCCTTTTATGGGGAGACGAGCCATTCGAGGAGCACAAACCCCATTGTTTCTACTTTGGCTCCCGGCAAAACCCAAATGTGCCACGAAGCTCCCGTGTAATTCTTAATTGATTCAAGCCCTATGCAGCCAGTTGCTGACACATGCTTCCGTTTCTGAGGGCATTCCGTTGCAGTTAGTGAATTGGTCTCTATGCGCAAAGAACTAGCTCAAAGTCACATCTGCTGGCACCACTCCATTGAAAAGGTGCAACAAGATGACATTGAAGACTCTGAACTATCACTGCAGATGCACACCAAGGCAGCGTGCAGAAATTACAAATTTCGGCATGGAGTCTGACAAACACACGCCATGGTCGGGCTAGAACAGTGAGGCCTTCGGGCCATGTCGCACCTCTTGTGAGCCACTTGGCCCCTAGGCAGCATCAATCCCCCGGTCAGGATTGCCAGCTAGGGCACGTCGCTCCTTTCAGCACATGGCTTGGCACCGAAATTTGAACGGTGTTGGATTGTTGGATTGGCTTCAAAAGATGTTCTACCCGATCCTCAACTCGCTGGTCGACGATGGCGGTCAGGCGTTCCATTTCCAGTCTCGCGGCACTGGCACGAACGATCAAATATGTGAAGTTCAGAAGGAAAGGATAGGAAAGGTGTCACACATGGTGTCTAAACATTTGAAACATGTCTGAGCTGAACACTCGAGTATCTTTTGCCGCTGCATGGCACCAATCCTTTGTGCATTGAGTTGGAAGCTGTGGATCCGAAACTATGGCAACTCAAATGACGTTGTGCGCATCATAACCTTTCGAACCATGTGCTGTTCTCCAACACTAGCCGTGAACACACCCAAATCGATAGAGTCCACCGAGGCAGCAGCTTCCTGATGAGATCTTCTAATGTAGCATCTGCACCTGAGCTGACCAAGGCTGAACGGTGACACTGGCCGACACTGGTGAAAGGTTTTTCATTGATGATCTTGGAAGGATTGAAAGGATCTGGCTCATGTCTTCCAGAAGCTTTTCAATGTAATCCTGAAGAGTTTGTGTGATCAAATAGTTGATTGAGCTTGAACTTACGCACTGACTGCCCAGCAGCAGAGCAGACATACACACTGTTCAAGACTGTCACACCAATGTCCTCCTGTGTCTGCTTCTCAGTCATCTTTGGCAATTGGCAGGCACCTTAGGATCTGGATGGAAGTTGCGCAGCTTGCACACTCTTGAGGTCCACTCCGTTGAAGGTATCGGAAATACACAACAGCAACCAAGTTGCGAGCTCCCTATCTATCTCTGGATGTCCACATACACGCAGTCCAGCTACAACCAAACAGCTGAAGTTTGACAAATCCAGACTCAGACACGATGACAAGGGTTACAAGTGACTTGAGGCACTGCGGTTCACCCATTGGATTGACACGAAGAACTATATACGTCATACGTCTATCATCATCTCTCTCACATACCGGCAATGCTACAAGGAACGATTTGTGGCTGGTTGGCTTGATTTTTCATGATTCATGGTGTCATGCACACCCTTTACATGACGGTCGCTGGTGAAGCGCTTTTACTACATTCACATGGCCACTTTGGAAAAATCTTCGTGAGACAGTGAAACGAGACAAATCTAGACTTCTTCTGTGTCCAAGTTTCCAGAAAATCAATTAAAAACCACCATCTAATCTAATCTTGAGCTGCGCGCAATTGTGCCTTCAAATCTGAACTGTACAAGTCTTCATCTTCTAGGTCGCACTCCTGGTCTAGTTCATCTGAGAAAACACCACGAGAACGGGCACTAGCAGCTTCCAGCAATTTCTGGGTTCTCAAGTCCTCCAACCTCTGCTCCTCCTCCATCTTTTTGATTTTTCTCTGGAGATTCTCATTGCTATCTCTGCCCCGCAGCGTTGTGGATGCATATCCATCGCCCCCCTCTTCCTTCTTTGGTCGAAGAGAGAAGACCCACTGCAACAAAGCTATCACCGCAACAGGCACCAGAAGTAAAAACACGTTGAAGCCTGAAGTTGACTCCCCATCATCATCAGCAAATGCCACTTGAGAAAGCCCTTCAAGTGTCAGTGCCAAAGGGATACTTCGTCGGGGAAGTGCTCGCCAAAAGCTCTCTGCGAAACTGGTGGAAGCTTCGAAGGACGCCAGAAAGAGCGCAAGCAGAGCGATTCGAGCGACTCGAGTGACTCGAGCGACTCCGGCAAGGTGGCAACACCCACAGCGCGCAACGCGTTGTAGGGCCATGGGACTAGAATGGACTAGGGCTCAACACCCCTCCTGGGGTCATGCTAGTAGCTATATAGTCCTGACCACAAAAGCTGCAAAGTGGTCTGCAAGTGGCACAGCCACGACAAGTGTTGCAGCCATGCCATCCAGCTCAGTCCCAGCTGCAAATCAACACATGGCATGGGTGCGCACTGCAGCTCTTTTTGGCCAACATAAATCAGGCCTCACAGTGGGCTGTTTCAGGCGCAGCTCTTCGCAGTGCTGCCGTATCCCTCCTGTGCGAATCAGGCACCCCACTTCAGTATCTTGCCTCAGTTCCCCCACGTCTGCCGAATGGAACATATAGACTCTCGAATCTCAGTCCTTTCCATCTGTTGACAAAGACTCCGCAAAACCCTCAGCCTGGCAGTGCAAACCAATCACGTCAAATGCAACTCCAATAGACTTAAACACCAAGCAGTTGCATCCGCTAATAGTTACCCAGCAATGCCAGCTGCTTCGCGCGGCCTGAATGTCAAGACAGCCCCACTTTGGGAGGGCAATCGGGGCAGTAATTGCCACAGACGTCAAGAGGGCAATAAGGCATCCTCGGTTTGCTGTTTTCTTCACGCCAATGAGGATAAACGAAGTGGACACATATCTATCGACGATGAATCCGAAAAATGTGAAAACATCGCAGGGTCAAACCAATTTCTGGTTCCACAACTGAGAAACCGATAAAGAAGTCGAACTTTCCAGTGAAGGACTTGCTCAGTTCAAACACCAGCGGTGCACCTGGCTGTCAAGAGATGTGAAGAGATCACAGCAGGGTCGCTCGGAAAATCTTAGAAACTGCGGGCGCACTGATGGATCCCAACCGCCCTGCAGCAGTACAGAAGCCAACCTCGACACCGCAAGTGCAGATGTTAAGTAGATTTCTTAAAGACCAGCTTTGTAGGTACATTGATTGCTTGACATCTGCCAAGGTACGCTATCTTGAATGTGACATGTCTATAGTCTCAATAGGTACAAACACCGATATGACGCCATCACAGAAATCATCAGAATTCCTGCTAGCTGCTAGTATCTGCTAGTACTATGCTGGAAAGCACTCGACCGCCACTCAGCCATTTCTGCACCTTTCTGAGGCGAGCTCAGCAGTTTGACGCACATGGGTTGGGAAGGCTGCTGCGGTGTACGCAACTGTAAACACAAAAAAAGACCTCAGGGAATTGCATTCGATTAAATGGCAACGGCGACGGGGATGAGCACATCAACTACAGAAACAAACGCAGATGCACAGCTTCCGACATGGCAAAGATCTTGACCATGTAAGCTGCTGGAGCAGCCTTGCTTTTACCATCAAAGTCGAAATAGCCAATTCTTTCTGGAGCTTGAGCAACCTTGATTCCCGAAGTAAGCTTCTCACCATGCTTACTGGAACTCCTTGAAGCATTCCCAAAGCGAAGACGCTGCCTGCCGTGACAGGTATGAACTTGGTCTGCTCATGCACGAAGTGAGCTCAATGCTGGCATGCTGCCTAATGCACCGCTTCCAGACATGAGGTAAACCAAAGACACCTCGCACGGGCCAAATTGGATCATTATGAATCCATATCGATGATATCGATCAATATGACATATGGAATATGGATCAAGCAAGAATGCAGAGTGAAGCGGCTTCAAATACATACACCAGAGAAAACAACTAAGCTCCTTACTCCTTGGATCCTTGAACAGAGGTATGTCAGCACAACCCCAGGTAGTGCCAAGGTAGCCACCTCAGCCAGAGCAGACACTGTTGTGGCAACAATCACAATTCCACTAGCTGCTGAGGGCCGGGGGCTGCACCACAAGCAACTCCACCCCTGCCTTAGCCAAAACAGCGACAAAAACAGGTTACCGACTTTGCATTTCTGAGGCCAAGGCAACAAGACCCTTTAGGAAAGCAAAGTACCTACGAAATCCAACTGGGACAATGTCCACCATGGTCCACCAATGTCCACCGCTGTCAAACAGATGCAGAAGCGGCACTGAGGCAACATGTAGGACAGGCCAAACACGCTGAAGTCCTGAGATGCACTCAGATGCACTGGACTGTAGGGATCATTTGAAAGCTTGACGCATGGATATACACATCATTAATCATCATTACATATCCGTTCATTGATAGGATGCAAGAGTTGACTCTTGAAATTCCACAAAAAGTATTTCACAAGAATTCGCGGTGTCCTTGGCCACGTGGGCCAAGCACATGAAGGCAGCAACCTTCAGGTAGTTTGCCCACAGCCTGAGACCAAAATTTTGAAGACCACCATGCCACATTCCACCAGCCAGGCATTTTCTGTGCTTCCAAAGGCCAAAGGCAAGTCTTATGGCCACCTGGATCTGAGGAGCCGACAGATTCACAGCGCTGAGAAATGAATAGTTTCTCTTCGGCGAGAGAGGACTCACTTCACCTGACTCTCCAACCGTCAGAAATCGTTTCAAAAAAGGCTGCGGCAAGCCCACCTGGGGCAGCTTCAGAAGCAAAAGCAGCACCTGAGAGCTGCAATTCGTTGAAGTTCTCCTACAATATCCATCAACATAATGTATATATATATACACACACTAGGGAGAGAAATATCCTTCCAGTTTCTCCCTCTGTTATATGTCAAATATCCTACAGTATGAAATGTTACAGCCGGACCGTGAAAACTCACTGGCCATGAACCATCGTCATTGCCAGTGACATTGAGTGAGCCACGCAACTTCTCCACGTTCAGCTGGCTGCCGTTGAGCAAGGCCTTTAGCAGCATGTCGGAACCAGGGAGGGATGTACGCTCAATGGGCAGCCACCAGAAAATGGGGCCCTCACCATTCGTTGCAGCACCTCGTCAAAATGATGGGCTCAAATAATGAACTGCGGGCTTGAACCACAGGTTGTACGTAGTTTCTTGGGCCCCTCTCTCTCTCTCTCTGTCTGTCTCTCTCTCTCTCTCTCTCTGTGTTTGGCGGGGCTTTACACGAATCGCATCGTCTATCTTTGCAGGAGCATCACCAACTGGATTCTAAAATTGTAGTAGTCAGATCATGGCGTTCCCAGGCGCATAGACATCATAGACTCATGGATTGAATGGCACCTGCTCGCACTCCTCGTAGCGCCCGCAACTAGCTAGAAACTGTGGCGACTCATCAAGGAACCGGCTGGCCTGTAGCAGGGACCAAGGCCGGAAGGGAAGGAAAAACTTTCTCGTACAATTTCTTTCTGCTTCATCAAGAACTGCTGACCACTGTCGCAAGATAAGAAGCAGACGAGCACCAAGAAGAAGAATGCCGGAATGGCCTTGACTCTCTGTCGATTCCAATGCACAGTCTAAGGTCTTAGACCGCAACACCGTCGCGAATGGCTTCAATGGTCTCTGTCTTGGCTGCTGGCACTCATTTCACATAGCGTCCGCCATGCACAGAGTTCCGGCCTTGCTTTGTTCCGCTGACTTCGTCACAGGTCGGTGACATCTGACATATCTAAGGAAGTGACTCTTGAAGAGCTCTGGCCGGGTAGTACGATGAAGCACTGCAGCCTGCAAAGAAATGGCCAAAAATCGCCAGTTTAGTCCTTGGCAGGATGCTTCAGGGTTGAGGATGGTTCAGGGCACCTCTCGCAGAGTTGTCCAGCTCTGGATCCACTAACAGAACCTGGAAGCAGACTGACGCAAAGGCGCGGACAATCACCAAGACAAGAGAATACAAGAGAGAGAGAGAGAGATCTAGAGATTATATGTGCACAGCATATGTGTATATATAATATATAGGTATATATAGGTATATATAGGCATATGTTATACATATGATATATATATATATTTATTTATTTATTTATTTATTTGTTTATTTATTTATTTATTTATTTATATTTGTTTATATTTATTTGTATTTATTTGTATTTATTTATATTTATTTGTATTTATTTATATTTATTTGTTTATATTTTGTATTTATTTATTTATTCATGTATATATTCATATATCTATATATAATTATATATATATATATTTATATTTATATATCGCATTATATCGCCACCAATATCAACTCATCAACATCTCGATACGAGGCAGTCAGTAAGATTCGTTCACGCTGAGGATCTTGCTACTAAAGCACCAATGAGTTCCCCCAGCGGCATGAAGCCGATCATCAAGGTGCTCAAACTACTTCGCCAGGTTGAAGGGGCGACCTCGTCTGAGACACGTCACAAGCTGAACCATTGTGATGTTTCCTGCCAGGCACATATCACTAACAAAACCAACTGGAGCTTGCACCTCTGGCATCAAGGAGTATGCTGCTGGGAACCCAATTCCACAGCCTAAGAGCTTGCGGACGCTAGACAATCTTGACAATCATTCCCTTCAAGTGGCATTGTCGGCTCAAAAGATCTGAAGTCAGCACCAGCACCAACGAAAAACCGAAGGAAGAGCATCAATGCTGGCCTTGCCCGTCTTTGCATGGACACTGGATATCCCAGTTGAGGCCCACACCTATGCGTAGCTCCAAACTTAGGTTCGAGCCCTCCTGAACATGCAGTGGCAAAGCCAAAGATGGCAATCATCGCGTACCTTTGCAAGAAAATAGAGGCATGACGAGCTCTTACCTGTCAATGACGCTTCCGGCAGCAGCACTGTGAAAATAAGAGCAGGGCGACACCAGAATGGACGCGCGACGTCCAAATCGATCACCAATCTGTCCGGAAAGGAAGTTTCCAACCTCGAATCCATAAAATTGAAGCCTTCAAGAATACCGAACATGACCAAAACGCATCAGACTCGACTCGACGCTTATCTTCACGACGAGCGGCTGAAAAGCCAATGAAAACCTGCAGCTTCTCAGTTCCAGCATTCCAGCTTGATATGAGATGACTACTTGACTACATGTGACTACGTACAGTATACTCAGTATATCTCAGTATACCTCTCCCCGCAGGATTGACTCGGTCTCAGATGTCTCAGTATCACAAAATACCCTCTGGTAATTTAACATAGCTATTGAAAATGACCATTTATAGTGGATTTTCCCATTAAAAATGGTGATTTTCAATAGCTACGTTAAATTACCAGAGGGTACGCCAAGTGGATCCAAGTGGCTATAGACACCATGCCACCGCGAATGACTGGGTCCAGGTCCCAGTGCCGATGCAGAAGTGAGGTGATTGAACCTAGCATCATATGCATGACAATCTTCCGTGGTTTTCTATTGGCGTCGTTGGAATAGGTTTATCATGGTTTATCTGAAAATATGGTACCCCTAAGAGCACTGGTGAATCACAATTGTTCTTCTTAAAATGGCTATTTGTGGTGTACATTGGTGTACCCCATGTTCAGACACGCCCAAACGTTCAACAGCGCCGCAGCGACATCTGGGGAGTCGAACCCATGATCAGCATCTCGGCCCCCTCCGCCAGAAAAATACCGCCGGTGAGGAACAAGGGCTGAGCATCAGAGCAAACAGCAGAAACTGTTTCACCAGGTTTCACCGCTGTTTCTTAACCAGAATCAACTGAATCCATCAACTGAGGCCCGTACCACAAGCCTGTGCTTGGGGGACGGACTGCACAAAATTCACATGCCATACTTCAGCACTTGGTACGTGCATTTTATCTGCCCCAGGACCTGTTAACTTTCGTCTGCGGACTTTGTTGTACATGGTGGCGCATGATGTCATGATAAGTTGCATCTGGGACACTGGTAAAGGCCAAAACCCAAATCTTCCACTGCATCGGCCACTGCCTTTCGAGTTCTGCAATACAACATGTGACAATATGTGACATGTGTTTTCATGTGTCGAGAAATTGGGTGTTCTGGTGTAGGGGCTATCCCCAAGAGTCACCAGGCCTTTGTTGCAGGTGTAGCCTTTGGCGTCTCAAGCCCCTCTCCACCCATTGTCTGTGGCCTAGCCAATGCAAAAACAAACCTAACTGGTGAGGACATGGAACAGCACGACTTCTGAACAAGGCCGAGACTGGGAGTACTTTGAGCACTCCCCGCTTCATTCAAGCGGCATCATGCCTTTTAGAAAGGCCGTCTTTGAGCACGGAAAATGCGAAAAGGCAAACGCATCAAACGCAACAACTCATGGATGCTCGATGCTTCAGATCAAGCTACAAGGTGCGCTTGATGTTTCAAATGATACAGTATGTTGGCCTGGACACGGACATCGTTCATATCAATCGCTCTATTTTCTGCACGTGCACACAGAGTGGAAAGATCCTTGCGCTATCTCATCAGCCATCCTGCAAGAGTCCAAAGCATGCTTTCAGATGTTTTCACTGGCAAGAATCACGCGCTCTACCTGTGAAACCTGTTCGCCTTTCTGCTTCCGGGACCACAATATGCGCCAAAGATTCCATCTCCCTCCGAGGATCTTCATGTTGCTGGGCTCCTCTTCAGCTGTGGCTCTCAGCTTCCCAGGGTTGGCCTTCTTTCAAATCTTTCAATGGATCGCAGCTGCTGACGGCTGTTGGCAACGTGTAAAAAATGTCCCCTAAGGCCCTAAGGTACTGACTTTCCCTTTTTGTCTTTCCTTCCGGCGCCATTCTTGTACTCCTGGCACCCAGCAGCGGTGCAATCCATGCATCATACTTTCAAGAATGATAAGAATGCTAGTACTATCCCAAAATATGCCATCATAATGCATAAAATCTGTGTCTTGATATCTTTGTGTGCGTGCATATGTGACATGACTTGACCTGCACTGCAGACTCCAGTCGCTCCACGAAGGCATCCATCCTGGCAGGGAAAGATGGGCAACGTGCCTTGTTGGACAATGAACGCTGGCACAGAGCAACCCCCTGAACTGATCAAAACTGGATGTGGGACAAGAATCCATCATGATCCATCTGAAGATATCTGAAGTGCATTTGCCCTGAACATAGCCAGCCGCGCTCTTTGCGAGTGGCACCTGCAAGAGCGATGAAATTGAGCACAACACCCCCGAAGCGCTTCTTTTTGATATGCTTAGCTTCTGGCCAATGGCGCAGGCAGCAGTCAGGTAGCAGCAGGGATAGGACTGGCCGAAATCAAACGTGAAAACTGAAAGTTGGAAAAGCGATCCGAGTGTAGGAAAGGTTATGGATAGAAAAGTCTCTTTCCATGTGCCCGCAGTCTCGCAACACTGGAAGTCTCGCACGGCAGACGTCGGTGTGCGCTCCGTAGCACTCAAAGGGTGTGCCATCTATCACCTGGGAACGGAGCGATCCAAAAACCATCCAAAAACAAGATTCAATGCCCAGACGCGGGTCAGCATGTCATTGGAACGTAACAACGTCATCTCCCAAAATCTGCACATACTCTAGTTTGCTGGGAACGGGCAGGTGGTCATGTCTTGAGCCCTTAAGCAGCCATGTAAACCCTCAAAGCGGCTCCTACCCACCAGTGGCCTATAGGCTGTTCAAAGACTATTGGTATTTCAAAAGATCCAAATGTTGTGATTGAGGTAAAATGCCTTAAAATGCTGTGTATTTACAGCCGGTACTTTTACGTACTTTTACTTCGGAAGTCAACGAACTCAGAATAAATACACACTATGATATAATGATATACTACATATACGGATACATGTATATATACTGTGATTGTTCCGACCTTCTGCTCTCTTCACCTTGTTGTGCTACTTTCTGGCGTCTAGTCTGGTTACCGCCCGTGGACCTTCTGGTATTTGCCCTTCACCTGCACAGGCTCTCAACTCTGAATCAAGCCCAGCACTGAAAAAAAACGGCAAATCCGCCAGGCCTTAATGGTCTGCGCTGGTGCCTCGCCCTGACCGATTGCTATCACACCATGGACTGCCCAAAAAATCTCAGAAGTGACTCGTGCCGCCTCTTGGGGTACCTCTTCAGCTGGTGATCCCGGTCTGAACACAAATGGAAAGATATGGAAAGTTGAGTGGCAGCATGGCAACGAGCTTGCAATCGAGGTCCACACTTCGGGATGCACAAGACTACGCGAGGTCCTGATACCTTGGAAGACAACGAGCCTTCAAAAAACCATCAGTGTGCCGACTTAGACTTTGAGGGAAGGGCTCGACGCGTGAAGAGGGCAGAGCCTGAGGGTGGAGTTCTGATACTCAAGACACCCCAGCAGTAAGGAAAAAGGTCATCTGACATCCAGTCTCAGGACAACTCCTAAAAATGTGAGGTGGTCAATGTCATCTGCAGTATCATCTGGAGACCTGCATCAAGAGCATTCCGCAGCCGAACAGTCCCTGATTGTCCCCGTTGAGCAGTCCCACAGCACAGTTCAGCCACAAAGGTATCTAAAGTATTCTAGAGTTATGCATGTTTCGCATATCTTCGAATGAGTTTTTCCAATTTCGCAGTCTAAATTCCGTTTGGCGTTGCAGGAGTCACGTCATGGACCCTCTTATCGTGAACACGATTCCTGTAGGCAAATCAAAGCCAACGTCCTTCAAGGACAGAAAGGCTGGAATCTGCTACGGTTCAACGTGGGAGATAATTTTCATACACCAACGTCATACATTATCGCCTATGGCTGCACCAATGGCACCATATGGCACATAATTGACAGATTCATCTGCCATTCAATGCCAAAAAGATCCAAAAAAAGAGTAATAACTGTACAGCACGCACTGCACTTCGCAGAGCTTGCCAAACTCCAATGGAGAGATCCTTCGCTGAGCTGGTAAATTTTGATGGCAACCGTACGCAACTGTGATCGAAGTTGGCGCCCTTGTATCTATATTATTATTATATGTCTTCTTTGGGGCATCTAATTGCTCAGCCGGCTATATACATTCAAATAGTATCACATAGCCCGAGCGTGCACGCTAATTTGCAAACAGCCGCCATTCGGCGGACAAATTCCTCTCCATCATTCTGTGCATCAGAGCCGCCTGTAGGACCTTGATTCAACAAAATCGTGGCTTCAAACAGAGGGCCCAAGGGCGCACTTGGAGGCTGCGAACCTGTCGATTCGGGGACTTCTGAAGTTCAACAAGGTATCGAGGCCGGGCCTCACATGGCAGCAGTACAGTGTGGAGGGACCACTTGTCAGCTATTGACTGTGAAAAAGGATGGAAAAGGCCAAGGGGAACATGACTTGATGCTGGGGGCGCAACTTTTTCTTCTGTATCCTGGCACGGATCCAAAATTGTGGGAAACATTGTGGTCAAGCGAAGCTTTGACTTTGACTTCAAGGCAAGTTTGTGCTCAGACTTTGAACCTGCTGTCACTATGACTATGCCCATAGATGACAGCAACCATACAGTCCTCTTCGGCTCTGCCTGACGAAGCTAATGGATTCCAACAAAAGTCAGAACATCTCATCACATCAAATGATTGTCACTACTGTCAGGCATGGATCTACCACCTTGACCTATCATCCAACTTGCCTCACCCATTGGAACTTGGACACGTACAGGCACCGGTGCAAGCAAGAGAATCGGCCTGACAGACTTAATCCGATGTGATAGGCTGTGATAGGGTCCTTCCTGCCATTTCCATCCAGGTCTCCATGCAGCCACTCTGTGTAGCATTTATAGCTCAAGAAAGACACAAGATGATGCACCTTTTCCATTTTTTAAACCTACGCAGCCTTGGCCTGTGCTACAAGCGTCACCTGCTTTGCAGAGTGAAAGCACCCACCTCGAGCCCTTTGCACGTGCTATATTTTTTATACCCTGCCAAACCAGTGAATAAATGTGAATAACACAATATCATTCCCAGGGCTGGATGAGTGGGGCACAATGCCAAGTGAGACCCAACTACTTTCATCACGAGCCACTCACTGTACAGCTTCTGACAACAGGCACAGAGTGCCAACCATTCTCGGCTCTCAAGAGGCACCTGCTTGCTCATCCTGTGAAGGCAAGAAATTCCTCCAGATTGGGAAAGTTGCGGCTTATGCCTGTGCCCTTAAAAGTTCCACAGAATGTCTGCACACTTTTCGGCATCCTGTCTCGAAGTACTCCAAGCCCGGAGGAAGTAATTCCGGAGCACCCAGCAAAGTGCAGCTCCAGATCCTCCAAGCTTGAAGGCAAACCTGCTGCAATGGCTGATAGGCCGGTGTCTGTGAGTTTCACGCAGCCAATGAAGTCCAAGTACAACTTGCGCAGCCCCTGGCAAAAGTGTGACCTCGGCTAGCACCAAAAGCACAAGATAATAATAAGATGCAGATGTGCAAAAGAGTAGCAAACCCTTGCCTTCAAATTGCTGAACTGTTAAAATGCGGAAGCTTAACTGAAGCAATTCAGTGCAGCCAAGAGGCCCAAGAGCTGTCAAACTTTGATCTGTGATCCGGTTGCAGCCTTCAAAGCTCAGTCGCAAGTCTTTCAGCCCCCGACTGGGCAGGCCCGAAGCCAAAATCTTCACAGCAGAATCCAAGCAGGTGTCCTGGGCCATGAAAAGGAAATTGCGCCCACCGTTTGACCGATCTTAGTACATTGAACATGATGCGCTTGTTTAGAATGTGCTGATAATTCACGACATTGATATTCATAGGAACCAAATAGCACTACCGAGTTGTGTATGTTTCTTTGGGCTTTCTTGCTCAATCAGATTACTGTCCCGGCTTAACACAACAGCCAACGGCTTGTTTAAGTTTATTTAATCTAGAGGGGGAATGGGTTGCTTCACCATAACTTTATAGCGTATGCCGTATGCCCGTGTAAAACACAGATTCGTCATGTCATGACCCTATCTCGGCACATGTGCGTGTAGATCCGCATGGTCTCACATGTGTCTCAATGTCCGCAACCATAGGCATCCAGTCCTCGAAGTGGGCTAGGCTGAGCTCCAACACCTCCCGTGCATCATCCATTGCAAGGATCTCCGGCAGTTTCAACTTCTGCTTCCCCAACACTGACCCCTTGGCATTCTTTCCGAAGTCCAACAGAGTTCCACGTTGCATGGCTTGAGGCCAGGCAAGAATGGCAAATGTGGAGTGGAGCGCATCATTGGCGCGTTTCAGATTCTGTTGTAGCAGCTCTTGACCCGCACCAGTGGTGAGGTCTGCATGGCTTCCCATTTCAAAGAGGATGCCATCTTTATCCTTTTGGATGGTCGCTTCTCCCTTCTCCAAACAGACTTGCAAACCCTGCAGCAGTAGGGATAGGGGGAAGCTTTGTTCACGGACTGACTTCGCAACTGCAGATTCCCCTGGCAGTGGGCTTTTACTCAGCATCTGAGCTCCAGCTTGGCTCTTGCCGGGTAGCTGAGCCATGGTAACAATGTCCAGCATCTTGTCTGGGGCTGTGATTGAAGCATAGAGTTCATAGTCACACCAAATCCTGGAGAAGGGTGTTGCATCTTGGTCAAGGATGAGCAGCAACCCGTCTGCCACATTTAGAGCTTTGTAGAAGGATGACTCCGTGATGTCCCGCCCAATCTCTAGCTCAAGCTCATGCTGACGATTGGCATAGCCACAAACCCAGTAGTTTGCTGATGCATCATTCAAACGACGCAAAGAGGAATGCTTCTGGCAACAGTTGACAAAGGAGACAATCGGCTCGCCCCACCAGTGTGAACCTGCAGAAACATCAAAAAATCAGAGTTAGCGAAGGCGACAGAGACATCCTAAGATATTCGGTGATGCATATGTCGCAAAGCAACTGAGTGCCCAACAATACCATGCTGGCAAGCACGGTGCCGAGGACAAGTACTCCTTGTAGCTGAAGGAGTCATGGGAGTCAATCCTTAAGACTTTGCCAAGCTCCATATCTCCAAGCATGATGTTTCCAAGCTCCTCATTGCTGCTGAAACGGCCTTGTTTCAAGGACACGCAAATCGTCACCGAACCATCAGCTTCGTGGTGGGCTCGTAGAATGGTGCCGACACCACTTGGCAAATCTGCTCGTCCTTGGAGGATCTGCTGGCCACACAACGCCCTCCAACTGGAGATTGGAGAGGCAGGAGAGAGAGGCTGCACTTGCAGAAGAATACCTTGCCGTGGGGCTGTCTTTGGCAGAATGTGGTAGTAGCTGAAGTGGTACAAATTCAACTCGTTGCTTGAAATCCTGGCGCCTGTCCGAGGATCATCCCAGCCATGTCGGCTTGCAAGAAGCGCATCAGAAGAGATGCGTTTTAGTTCCTGAAGAGTCACTGCCCGCTCTTCTGACAGCAGCTCAGTCCGGTATTCTTCAGCACGAAGGTCATCATAATAGTACGGGAGGATTTGGGAAGTTCCTCCCACAATCTCAGACACTTCTGGGAAGGATATCTCACTTGCACCAGCTTCCAATCGAACAGGCTCTGTGCCCTTGCTCTTGGAGACAGCTGACAGCTGAGTCAGCTTCATGATCTCCTGCATCATGGTTTTCATGTTGATCATAGCATTGTGCACCCACTCCTGCTCCATCTGAACCCTCACCATGTCAACAGCCTTTGCACCACCCCTGAGGCGCAAGCAACCAAAAAGGAATTCCGAATGCTCGATAGCACCAGTCCCATCTGAGTCCAAGACTGAGAATAAGCCAATTGCATCAGAGATGTCAAGCTCCAATGATGACAAGAAAGTGTGCATCCGTGGGTCTTCCAATGCAATCTGAAACTCTGTCCAGCTGATTGCACCATTTCCATTTGCATCAAACTCACAGAAGACAGAATTCATCTGCTTCACAAACTCTTCTTTCGACTCAATTTCTGATTGGATCATATTTTCTTTTTCTTTCTTGCTGACCTTCTCCTGCAAACTGAAAAGAAAGCTTGCCATCATATTTCCCAAAATCACCACGGAGAAGGCAACATATACCAAGTAAGCTGTCAGGAAGAACCAGCTCCAGCCAATCATCTCATCCCAAAGGTCACCCCATAGGACACCATTGTAGAGAATCTGATACAAGGTGATCATCGACCCTGACAAGGTGCCAAACTTCCTGCAAAGCAGATCCACTTTCTCGGCTCCAACATCTTCACAGCTTTGCCAAACACCCTCCGTGATCACCAGGCTAAAGACATAGATGATGCTGAAAGCAATGAGCAGCAACCAGATCATCATCTTCAAACTCTCGGCAATGGATGCCAACAGGATCCGCACTTGCCTGAACTGCGGCCATCGGGCGAAATACTTGGCTAAGCGCATGATCCTCAAGACCCGAAGCAAGCGGAGAACACGCAGGCCAGAAAAGCTGGAAATGAGCGTGGCTTGGGTGACCTGTGAAGCGATCATCATGGAAACCAGGACGCTGTCCAGGAAGTTCCACCATTTCATTGGCCCTCTGAAGAAGTCGAACCTCTCAACAACGATCCGCACCACTAGGTCGACTGAAAACAAGGCACAAAAGACAAGCTCCACCCCGTTGGTCCAGTCTGGCTCTTTTGAATGCAGCGTTGTGATCTGAAGGTTCACACCCATGATACATGCGTATAGGAAAATCACAAACATGGTGAACATGTCATATGCGAGCCAAATCCTTTGTCGGAGCAGATGCTGCTGTTCCGATGACCAGCTGTTGGCTAAGCTGCCAGACCGCAAGTTGGAATTTCCAAGGCCAACACTGCTCTTGACGGTACCTTCTACCATTTTGCGCACATAGGTGGGAACTGCACCAGCTTTGTACTGGCTGTTTTGAACATTTTGGTTGCGTCTGCGCGGCGTTTGGCTCTGTGATCTCTGTGATGGCGTTCGGACGACGGGGTCCAGGATGCCAACTTGTGAAACCAGGAGCTTTTCAATTGCCTGATCAAAATGCAATTTGATTCGAGCTTCCTGCTCCATCAGCAAGGACTGCATCCGGCTGGTGGTTGGCAAATCATGATCCTCATCAGCCTTGGCTCTTCCGAGCGGTGAAATCGGGTCCGGGCCAGGCATCTTTACCATGCCGATGTCAGAAGACTTTCAAACTTAAAACAGCTGCAGAGGCATGGGCGCGCAATGCAGAGAAGTAAACCTGACCAAAGCCCATTATCTCGATTTGCCTGCTAATACCAATGCAGTGTCATGCAGTGTCTGACCAAAATGATGCCATTCAATGCTCAAAGTCTTGCCAGGTCGTTGCCTCTTGACCAAATGAGGATCGCCAAGGTCAACCTGCAACAGTCGTTGGAACCTGATGTGTCTCTGGTCTTTTGGCCGCTGTATCATGTACAGCTGGTATGTCCCGGTCCTGTGTGACCAAAGGAGGCAGACTTCCGTCTAGCTTCCTGCGCGTCGCTCTGCTTTCAGGCTGCAGTGAAGTCTAACGCTATACAAACCAATGAGAACTGCTGAGGCTGAGAACTAACTACAAGCACCAACAATATGATACTCACATACTTGCCTATGGAATAACTTAACACAGTTATATCATGACATTTGATGAACGAGATCCAGCATCATGCAGTCCTTATCGGCATCTTTCGCTTCCTGTTGGCCCATACTCGAAATGCGGGATGCAGACTTCCTGCATGATCTGGGAAGCTTCTCGCCCAGCCATGTACCCTTTGGTAGTCAAACATCGCTGGCTGTGAAATCCAATATATACATGTGATTAATTGTAATTAACTATCTATAAATGGGAAACCGTCCAATGCCATGTTTGACTATCAGATGGAGGCAATCCGCAGGAAACCTTGGTTTTTCACATGTTTATACCCAAGTATATACGGAACAATTCTGGGAATCATGAAGGCGAAGGATCCTGGCCTTCCTGCCAGTCTGGCTCATTCCATGCTTCATCCTGGCAGGCTGAACACTCCAAATTTGATGCACGCCTGCCTGTGATCACAACACTGATTGGCCGAATATGATGGAATATGTGTCCTCACCCTTGAAGTTCAAATACTGCTACTATTTCTGCTTCTTTCATCATTCAGCCAGTTTTCTTTCATCATTCAGTCAGCTTTCTTTCATCATTCGGAGAGTTCTCTTTCAGTGAGTTTTCTTTCCCTTCTCTCCAACTGGTCTTCGCAACTTGTTGTGGCTGCTGAGCTTCCTCACTCTCATCTGCCCTCAATTGTTCAACTCCCATATTGTCAAAACGCCAGGCAGACTGGGATTGATCGCAGGGACTGCTTGCTCATGAGTCTCATTGGGGATGCAGAAGACCTTTTGGAGACAGAAGACTTGGGTGAGGCATCTTCTCCGCCATCCTCTATCCTCACAACCAGCAAAATAGATAGCTCGACGTTTTCGATCGATATTGGGGTGCACAATCTGGACAGCTGAAATGGATAGCCAACAACATAAAGCAAATTAAATAACAGCAAATGAAAATGCGATGTCGAACTCTGTACATATGCATGCATACACATATCAAGTCCCAAGGATTCTAAAGGAACACGTGCATGCTGCATATGTGTGCGCATTGTGCGCTATCCCAACTTTAACATGCCGTTGCACGTCGGAAGCTGAGGGAAGCTGAGGGAAGCTGAGGGAAGCTGAGGGAAGCTGAGGGAAGCTGAGGCATCAACGAAGATTCGGGTGGTCCAGTTTCCGCAGCCCTGGATCGACGCTGAGCACAGGATTCCACGTTATCTGATGTGAAGCTCGGCACCTCTTGCACCAATCATCCAGAAAGCCCACATCATCAGAGGATAGCATCCCCTTGTTTGTTGTATCCAAGGCCTCAAAAGACGGAGATGATATGCAGATATGCACAAGAAACTCAAACTACGGTTTCAGAACAATTACACAATCAGAGGTCAGGCCTTGAACACTAGCTTGGCAGGCCCAGGGAAACCATAGGCTCGGCATGCCCTCAGCAATGTAGATCAGCAACTTGTGATGTAAGTTCTGGTGACATCTGCTGACTGAGAAACCAGCTGTTTGAACTCGAAAGGCGTCACTTCGTTTGAACCATCATCGTCCAAAACGGTGAAGCAACTTTTAACCTCAACATGGGCAGCTCTCAATTGGCTGGCACGGCGGAGGTTCTGGCAAAGTCTACAGAGTTTCGTGGGTCAAAACGTTCCTTCGGTGGCCAATGAAGCATCTGATTTGAGAAGCTGCCGACAACTCGATATACTGACATGTAATCCTGGTATTTAGTAGTTGTATCTATTTGTCATTCTCAGTTGCACACACTGCCAAATTGCTCGACCGCCCAATCACGAAATTCTACAAGAGCTTCTCCAGCAGTTGGATCGACGTCTTGAAGAGTGAGGGCTCCTTGAGAGCAATGGGTCTAAGCCAATCTGAAGATGGGAATTGGCCAACAGCACTTTACTATAGCAATAGAGGGACGGCTCAAAGTATATTCTGTGCATCCCATTCCTCAAAAAAACTGATGGACCAATTGGTACCCCATGAGTCAAAACCACATTTTTAAAATAAAAATTAGGAAAAAAAAAGATACCATCTGATACCTATGGCATTATGGAACCATCAGTTGATGAAGGGATGACGCTTCATTTATCCTCTGGCAATCTAACAATACAGACTCCACCATGTTTATCCCTTTATGGACGAGGTTTATTCCCATGCAAAAGCCAAGTCTAAGTCCCCATTTCCATGCCTCAATGCTACAGGTAGTACCAGCTGGCCATTATAAAAAAACGAAAGCACCTGGATTTTTACCCTAAAGTCTGGTCAAACCTGCAGGTTTCAGCAACCAGGAAATTGGACTTGACTGACGGCCTACGAGACCCTGATTGGCAATTTCAATGGGAAAAGAGATGATGGGAGTCCGTTTTACTCCTAGGACAACCTCCAGAATAGTCGCTGGGATGACCATCTAATCCACCAGTTGACCTTGCAGCAATCATTAAGCGATCACGAATATGGCACTCTAAGAATAAAGAACACGGCCATATGTACGTACCTCAACCCTCAGTGGATCCCCGTTCGCCAGACTTCACCTGCGTGTTCTCGAAATTTCTGAATGCGTGTCACTGCATGTCTCTTCTCCGAATCTTCCTGGGGGGCTCTTTGGCCTATATATATAAGTGATGTGAGGAAGCCAACAACTGCCCCATGGCCAGATTCCCTTGCCACATCTAAGGGTTGCTCCACTGTGGGTGGTTCTGTCAAAGTCCGCACCAAACTCAATCAGCAAACATACAACAGCAAGGTGGCCCTCTTCTGCCGCAAGCTGCGAAGGTGTTGACCCATTATCAGTTGTCGGCTGATCCTTCTGGGCTCAATCAAAAAGCAGACAATGTCAAGATGGCCTCCTTCAGCTGCATAATGGAGTGGCGTTGACCCATTATCCGTGGTCAGCTGATCCTTGTTGACCCCAACTTCAACCAGAAAGCGGACGGCGTCAAGATGACCGCTTGACCCTGCTAAATGCATTGGGGACATCCCCTCTCTGATGCCTCAAGCAGTAGGCGCATGGCTTCGACATATCCCCTCACTGCTGCATGGTGCAGGGGCTGAATAGATGTCTCATGATGTCTCTGCATTTTCACCTGCAAGCCATTTCACCCTGGCGTTTTGGGCTTCACAGGTCAAAACTGGAAAGAAACAACACACAAGAAAAACAGTGTCATCCTTGTCTTACCACTTTTGGGAGCGTAAAATAGTTGCAAATGCTGACCTCTCGGGTTCGGATTTCGAGGACATTGAAGAAACTGTTCCATGCGGCGTAACTTGTTTTTCCGGCATGCAGAAGTGCGTTTTGTCCTCTTCAGCATCCGGTGGCAAGAACTCCAACATTACTAATTGGACTTTCATGGGAGACGATCCAAAAACCTCATCATCTTGAATTTCGCGAAAATCATCTTCCGCAAAGAGTCTTTGCCAAAATCTGGAGACCCCAAGATGAGCTGCCAAAGTTTGCTTCACTTTTCTGGCAATTTTCCCATCGAAGTCATCTGGATCAAGAGTCGTCAGCATCTCGGCCGACTCAAGGAAGTGCACCTCCATGGCGGTGTTTTCAGGTTGCGAACAGAACGCCTGTTGGCTGCAACAACCATCGGTGCCCTTAAAGGGCACTGGTTTAGCACAATATGTTTCTGATGACATTGCCATTTTACTAGCATCCCCCATTTTCAGACACACCCAAATGTTTAGAGAACTGTTAAAAGGAGCGGCCATCATTCAACAATCGTGGAACGTGGATGGAAATGATACTATGGTCAATATGCATCTCTTATACCCAAGGTTCCACTGGTCCCTGAAAGAGCGGTTCCATCAGAAGTCCGGAGTCAGCGTTATTCATGCCACTGCAGATTTCTAGGATCAAAGATCAGTAACCCACCAAAAAAAAAACATCATGTTGGATCTGGATAAAGCGCATGTTTGCAATGGAAAATCCCCTATAAATATATAGAGGTTGTCATGCCTATAAATGCCTATACCTGGTGGATTTTCCATTGTCATGTTTGATTACTGGAGGGTATCCCCACTTCCAACATCAAACTGGAAGCCTGCTGACTGTGATAGTCTTGACCCGTACCTATTTACTATAACCGGGGGAAAGTAAGCAGAATGATGATCAAACAAATTCTAAGATTTCTAAGTCCGAAAATCCTTTTGTGAGTCAACATAGATGCGGAAAACCCACCATTTCTATCCATTTCTAGATTCTAGACCATTGTGCGCCATGGGTTTTCCACATCTATGTTAGTTTGCCCTACGTAAGTTATCCCGTTTGTAAGGTACGCTTCTAGGTGCGGAAGCTCATCATGACTAGTCAGCAGAGGGGGTGTTAACCTGATTTAATTACCCCAAAGATTGGATGGTTTAAGAGGAAGAATAAACACATTTATGGTTCCATTGGTACCTCGTTTTAAGTACGCCTATCTCCCTGATGTGCTAGGAATATCCCCGAACGACAGCCTGTTGTTTTTTGAATGTTTCGCTTTGGGGTCCCAGGCAAAGGAACCACGTTGCATCCAATATTCAATTCACTTCAATTCGATCAATTTCAAGGAGTGTAAGGAACTATTCGCTCCTGCCCGACGGAAGTCCAAAGTGCACCAAGCACCTGCACTCTTGCGCTAAGCTTTCTGAGAGCGGTGTGCACGGATGAGTTGCGCCTGGAACATCCTCGGTGTACCCAACTTCTCTGCATGCATCCCGAAACTCGTCCCAAGTGCATCTGTTGTCACCTCGGCGCCAGAAACTGAAGTAACAACATATATATATAATATATGTGTGTGTACTGGTTTGAGATATTTGAGATGGTGTATCGTCTGCGTATATTCTGGTTTGCTAGCTCAGCCTTGCTCTCCGGACACAGTGGTTCTCAGACCATCACCGTCTCTGTCCAAGCTGACCTTCCACGCACGCAAGTAGGTGCCATGCTTTTTCAGCAGCCTGGCACTGAAGTGAATGGAGATCTGTGTGCTGAAGTGGAGCTTGTTCCTGTATTACACCATTTGTCCGAGGTGTGGGCCTGGCTTTCACCTTGGAGTCTGCAGTGCCACAATCGAGTCACACGCCGTGGCCAGACTTTGACAAGACGTGTTGCCATTTTCTACCAAGGCTAGGATAAAGGCTTGGTTGGCCGCAGCTTCATTTGGATCTGCTGTCAGAAATGCACGGGGCTTCCACCTGCAACTGCTCATGCACTTAAGAACTGCTGATTGAAGAGGCACCTAACATCATACAACATCATACAACATCGCAGGGGCAGATCGTTCGAACATGTTTCATGTTTCCGAAACTCCGGGCGAACATCAGAAGGTGACCAAGAAGATCTAAAGCTTCACACTCCAGTGGACTGTCGAGAAACTTCATGTCCTGAGTGTCGCTGAGAAAGTGGGTGCTTGACCCGGTGGAATTTCTCTCCCTGTCACAAAATTTAGGGCCCCAGAAGATCTCCTCCTCAAAAATCTTCCCAGCTTGGCCGAGGTCGAATGCTGAGAACAGAGTTGCAGCTGTGTGTTCAAAGCCCATTCTCCCAGCTGCTGCAATGAACCTGTGGACGGATGTGGACAGTATGCACAATGCACATGCACAGGGCAGCTGCGGCTGGTTCTCAATTTGTCAGGGGCCTAATGTGCAGTCAGGGCGCTCTTCCCTTGGAACATACAAATTGCCATCTACATCCAGCATGCGAAAGGCCTTTTCGACACCTCTGGAGGACAGCTGCCATGGCAAACTAAAAGTGAATGTGGCAGCACCGAAAACAAGCTCCCTCAGCTGCACATGAATCCACAAGTGCCACCCTGTGCAACCGCCCTGCCCTGGGGTTCCCCAGTAGGAACAAGTGGTTTCTCTCAGGGTCAGTCTTGTGAGTCTTGTGAGGTGGCCTTCATTGTCCCCGGTCCCTTTTCGCAAACGCGTCTTGCAAGTGCAATTGGAGGTCTTTGTAAACCTGCTTCACAAGGTTTGGGGTCCTAAGACCTAAGTAGTGGAGCCTGGATTCCCACAAGCACCCAAATGGCAACAGCGGGATGCGCACCGCAAGGTTTCTA
>Ga0126342_10003203_pt1 | contig 26780 bp, 19 predicted proteins | sample Cyp1metagenome_FD_92528 | JGI IMG/M metagenome (GOLD analysis project Ga0126342, IMG submission 92528) | Coral microbial communities from Lord Howe Island, Old Settlement Bay, Australia - Cyphastrea 1 metagenome | ecosystem: Host-associated > Invertebrates > Cnidaria > Coral ...
AGGACGACAAGGATGACAAGGAGGACGAGGAGGACGAGGAGGAGAGGAGGAGGAGGAGGAGAGGAGGACGAGGCAGGAGGAGGAGGCAACTGACATAAAATCTAACAACCCTCACCTGGCAGGTGGGGAAAAACACATGTTTCTTTTTTTAATCATATTTTTTTTTGGCCGATTTTTTGCTTCCAATACTACTTTTAGAAGGGGGCAGGGCACCCTTCTGCTCAACGACCTCGTCCAACACCCCACAACGCAGTTTTTTTTCATTTTTTTTGGGCCCAATTCCATCAATTTGAAAATATCATAAAACAAGATAAATCAAAATAATTTAGCAAACAAACTCTGATTAGCACCCCTTTGAATAGAGCCCCAGAGATGGAGAAAGATATTTCTCACCCAAGCTGGACTTGTACCACATATACCAAAGATGTATTCCAAAATGGCATCTTTTTTTAGCGGTTCATTTGTATTCCATCTTTAAGCATCTTTGGCATTTTGCGAATCCTCCAAACTTGGGCGGCAACGAGGCTACTGGTTTCAGCCTATGGCTCGCTGGAAAATCTACCAGCGAACTAAACCTCCATTTAGTTCCAGGAATAACCACGTTTGGTGACCCTGGATTGCATGGGTTACAACAACTCAGTCGTTTCTTTATCGAGAGTGTGGCCCCAAATGCCAGTCACAACTCTTTCCATCCACCTATTCATTGAGTCCAGGAGTCATCATTTGTTTTGACATGACTAGGCCAGGCAGTCACAAGGTGATTCAACATCCGCTATTTTGATAGAATTGATAGAAATCCATATCATGTAGTGGTGGTCTAAATCCCAATTGTTCCTTCAACCCTCATTCACATCATCTCACATCTCATTTTTTTCAATTGAATCCTCGGGTTCCCTGGCTTCGTTCTACATTTCTTATCAGTTTTCCTAATTTGCATCTTCAGTTGATTCACATCTTCACATCCTGCGTTATTCATTCCCCCATCCCTATGGGTTTGGAGGCCCACAAATCATCCCTCCAAAATCTTGGAATCTCCAAGCACAACGAATTGAAAAGTGAAAACCCATGAGTTCTTCATGGTGAAATCCCCATTTCAGGCTGCTTACATCAGATTGCCTCTCTCTCTCTCTCTGTACAGTGATACATACTGTATATACAAATATATATATATATATATATATATAAATATATATTTAGATATACATACATACATACATACATATATATATATGTATCATCTATGAGTATGTATGATACATTAATAGCATATCTTCCATATCCTCCAACCACCTGGAGCCTCGAAAGGTGCGTCTGCGCCCCAGCTGGTTGACCGATGCTGGCGTCGACGCCTCGACGCTGCTGCAGCGCCTGCTGGCGGCAGATCTGCGCGATGCCTGCGAGGGCTCCCTGCCGGCGGCGCTGGAGAGGCAGCACAACGTGCAGCTCGAGGGGTAGCTTGGGCGAAACAGGCTGAAACCATGGGAAAATCCATGATGTCATGGGGGAAACATGGGAAAAACCATGGGAAAAGCAAAAAAAAACGCAACCATGGGTGTCTCAGGCGCTGGGAGCGAAACCCAGGACTGAGCAGGGCTCAGGCGGATGAGTTTGGGATAAAGTCAGAATGACTTCAGGTCGTGACGTCACCAGAATGATGGGAATTGGATGGGAATCATCCACAAATGGCCGTATGAGAACAACTTGTTTCAAGTTAGTGACTTAGTGAACAGTAATTCTGCTAGATAGTCAAATAAATCTTCAAACAACAGTGAGATTTGAGCTATACTGATGGCAACAGCATGGAATGTATGACCAGTAATATGATATTTTGGAGGGTCTGAAACTGGAATGTTCGCCCCCGCATGGGCCGTTTGGGAAGAATGATGCAAGGTGAGATATGGAGGTTTACTAAAATGGGGGATCCTCAAAACCATAGGTTTCAATACTAGAATGATGATTTGGGGGTACAGACATGACTTAGAAAACCTCCATATGGAGGTTTTCTAAGTCATGGGGGCACCCTATTTAAAATTCCATTTTTATTTCGGATTTTCATGGATTTTCCCTAAACCATCCAGCTATTGGGGTACCCCCATGACTCTGGAAATCCACTTCCTCATCACTGGGTTTAACCAACTAACCTACCACTGGGAAGTCCTTACCAACTGGCCACTTCCCAAGGCAGCACTTGGTGCAGATCCTGGAGATGGTCGACATCGCCAATCCTAGCGCACAGGATCCAGGTGTGATGACCAGATGGTAAATATTCGAAAAATAACAAGAAATATCTAAATTATGATGTATAATATGTATATATATAATAATACATATTATACATTATATATATATATATTATATAATATTTTTTTATACATATATAATCATATATATTATATAATATTATATATACACTATATATATATATGCACGGTGTATATATACATATATATACTATATGTATATATATATACTACTGTATATGTATATGTATATATACTATATGTATATGTATATATATATATATTTACGAATTTAGTGGGGATTTCATCGAACAAATGTCGTTTGACCTTCAACAAATGCGGAATTAATGGGATGCCATTGATTTTGTCATCTGGTAAGTTAACATAACTATGGACAATCACCACTGTAGAAACCGGTAAATCATCTATACAAATGGGCAATTTTCCATAGCAACCTGTCCAATGACCAGAGGTATATGTTTATATGACCAGCAATATGAGATAGGGTTTCTTCTATATAATCCAACCAACAATATGAAATGAGGGAATCCCCAATTTATCACAATTCAATAAGGGAAATCCTCATAAATCAGCCACTTTGGCAGATTTTGCTGGCAAAAACGTGGTGAACCAGGAAACATTAGGAAATTCCACTGGTAAACTCGTAAATTTCGATACCAAAATTAGGCGATTTATGGCAGATGAAATGGCCCATTTTGCCACAAGATGGTGATGCAAATAGTGGATTAGAGATGGACATGCCCTAAAAAATATGTTAGTCCAGTAGAAGTTGGTGCCCCCTTACCCAAGTTAAGTTTATAGCCTCCCAGTTCTTGTACTTCAGTATAATATGTCTACATATGTATATATATATATAGATATGTAATATGTATATCACAAAAAGCCTAGTCATGAGACTCAGAAACCAAGTTTTTTCATCCCATGAAATCATCAATTTTTTGCCCGTGGGAGATCGCAGATCTCCTAGCTTTTGGGGGTTGAACAAACAAAAGTCCACCAGTTTTTCATGTAGTCACTTCATGAGAGTTATCATACTTGGACATGCATTCCAGTTGCTATGTGGTAATCAGGACCATGCTTACAACCCAGTCATGCAGGGGATGTATGGATGCTCATCAATTTATTTCTATAATTGGATGTTTTTTTTTTACCCCCATGAACTAGTTTGATTTATATAATTATATATCTGGTTGGTGGTTTGGAACATTTTTCATTTTTCCATATATTGGGAATAATAATCCCGACTGACTAATATTTTCAGAGGGGTTGAAACCCCAACCAGATATATAGACTATATAAACCTTAGTTGGCCTAGTCATAAACCAACATTTATCCAACAAAAATCTGCGCATCTGCCGTCCCGCCCTGTCCCGCAGGAGAAGAAGAGGTCGACGACGCTCAGTCGACTGTGGAGCGTCGGCCGCGGCGGCAGAAGATGTTGAAGGACGGCGGTCAAGGGGGGAGATTTCAGCAACGAAAATGGGGCAAATCAGCACTTGGAGGATCACATCATATGGGTATGGGTCAAAATTAGGTACCCCAATAATTGGATGGTTAATACTAAACTAAACTAACATCTGTGGTCCCCTAGGTCTTCCATTTTGACCCACATCCATATCCATGTACAATATAATAGGATAATCAATAGAATAACCAATTGCTTACCCATGTGCTATAAGTTTCCCCAGTTGTCAATAGGATAACCAGCCCAGGGGACTTCTGAAGCAGGGCTCTTAACTACTAAATGGGAGGATCCTCCAAGCACCAAACAATAGGAAAACGACCCTCTTGCCATAATCTTGCCATAATCTTGTACTGGTTGGTGGCAACTGGTGGTTTTCCTTAGTGGCAACTGGTGGTTTGTGCCTTGTTCCCAGAGAAATTTTCCAATAAGAAGATGGGATGATACCATCCGAGAAAACGCTCCAAATAGGACGCTTAAAAAAAAGATGCTGGCTTTCATGGGGAATATATCGATTGTTGGGGACATCATCTCGTATACATTTCGGATATATATATATGTATATACATACATATGCACACACACATAATATGTATATATATATATACTATACATATATATTTGTACATATATATAATATTATCAACATGTACTGTTTGTATACATGTATCCATGATAATCCTTTCCAATTTGGGTTATCTGATGTCCAGATTCATGTCCATGTTGTATCATCATTGGTCTTCCCATTGAGCATGGCCAATGACGTGAATGATACGGCAACTTTGGGTCCCCCACGACGGCCCGGGAACCGTCACAAGAATCTCCATGTTGTCTACTATTATATGATATCCCTCCAATCCCAAACAAATCATTTTACATTCGCGCTGTGAATCTCAATATCGATGTTTATATGGCATATATCACATCCACACACATATTTAGTACTAATGATTTAGTATTTTGTATCTATAGATGAGTATGTGTATATATATATATACACATTATATAGACATACATCATACTGACATATGGCAACCAGCCAAAAGATAGAACAGTGAATTATAACGTTTTTAGTCAGATTTACTTTGCTATCCTTTCGGGGGTTGCTATAATATCATATGTCCCCTTCCAAATGGAATCGTGGCTTTACTTCAGTTATTTTCAGCTTAGTGAAATAGGATCGTCATTCACATATATCAATCTATATAACCTTCATATTCCCATGATAACATCAACATCTTTCTTTTGATAGCCATATACATCCACGGGTAAAGGGATAATCATCTTATACCCCACCATACCCCTAGCTGTATATGTTGTTCCCCCATTTTTTCCCACTATTCCCACTATAAATGGAGGTTTCAATGAGAAAATATGCACCATAAACATCCATAAACCACCGGTCGCTGACATTTTAGGTCTGTTTCACCGACGGTGCCCAAGCGGTCTGCGGCATCGAGCGCCGGCCCATCGCGCAACTGCGTGCGGCGGTGCCAGGCGCGGCGCGCAGAAGTAAAGTATGCTTTACCGGTGAATGCGTAGTTTTTTTTTGAATAGGTGGTATTTTCAGGTAATATAGTGATTGATAGTGTTTTAATAGGTGGCTCTTGATAGGTTGTATGTTTTTTTCCTTATTAGGAGGTATGTTAGGTAAATGGTAAACTTACATCCTTTAATAATACTTGATATCAATACATATAAGATCATCAGAACAATAGATGATCATCTTCATAGTAACAATAATGATAACAATGATGTCGTTATATTGGCTGTAATGTGGGTAAGCGAATTTCATAAACCATCCCCCAGTTGTCAGCATTTTTATAGGTTGTATGGTTAACATTCCCAAATGGGCGGTAAACATGGCATTGTTTTACCAACATCACAGCTTTTCTACTAGTCATAGCTTCTAGATACACTTAGAATCATAGTGATTTTGGCACTTTAGATTTCGAATATGGATTATATGACTTTGACATCAGAGAATATGGATATATATGGATTTTTTCTGAGTGTATTAACATGTATTAACATAGGCTTAGGTACTAGTTCCTCATCATTTAATAGTATGACTGAATCTGGGTTTGCCTGAAAATCGTGTTTTTCCCTCAATCCATCGGATTAGATTTTGTGGGGCGTCAATGGCTATCCCGACTGGTTACATGGCCAGATCGCTAGAGGTTTATATACGACCCATTTTCAGACACCAAAAAACGCTTGATACGACAGGTTTCTCATCATTTGAATACTTTGAGGAGGTATATGAAAATTTATATGCTAAAACATACTAAAACCATTCGGAATGTGTACCATTCTGATTCCCATATTCCAAGTGCGTTCTGGGCGATCGCGCGGCCGCGGCCCATGGAAGACTTTGGCACAAAAAGGAGAGTTGACTCAGCAGAGATCGGATATTTATATTGTGGATTTATAATGATTTATACGTTTTTTATGGATTTATATGGGTCTACATGGATTTGTACGGATCTATATTTAGATTTTGACGATTTCTGATTTTTTTACAACATGAGGGAATTTGCCAAGCAAACATGTGGGTACAATTGGACATAAGCCAGTACAACTGGAGAAGAGCCAGGAAAGTTGCACTGATGACTGATCGGTGGTTTAGGATATTAGTAAAACCCAGCATCAGTTGTGGAATTAATTGACCCGCACATTTTTCAAAGGGGAGTGGTGCAACCACCAATTACAGTAGTTTTGTCCTTATTCTGTTTGTTTAACTTATGAAAATTCCATAAAATATCATTACACCCCCAAGTTATTTCCTCATTTGTTTGTGCAAACACACACTTTTCGCAATCATTTGTGTATTCCTTGGGGATTTTCAGGAGCGCCCTGGTCTTGGTGGTGTGGCCAAGGCACAAAGTTGCTGTTGGGCAATCGACCGCTACTGCGGCGTGGTTTGTGGCTTGGTTGGGGGATGGGTGTGGGGTAGGGCTTCACATCGGATGGAAGGTGTGCTGATCTTAGAAGGTTTTTGGGCCCCCAGTTACCCTCTGGTAATGGCTGACATAGCTATTGAAAATGGCTATTTATAGTGGATTTTCCCATTAAAAATGGTGATTTTCCATAGTTATGTTAGTTTACCAGAGGGTATGTGAATGTTGGTTTGTAAAGCCATAAATGGCCCATAGACTAACAAAAAAGATGATATATCTATCATAGAAGCAATGAAGAAACTAGATATATCACCTGGTGAACCTTAAACCAATTAGCTATCTACGGGGCCTCACCTTGTTCATTTCTCAGTTTCTTTTTCACACACGACCATCCAGTAGTCATCAAACATGGCCGGGAAATCCCTGCATTGGTGGATTTTCCAGCCTGGGTCAACCGTCAATGTCCGGAAAAGCCATGGGGAAAGCTGTCCGGAACATGATCTACATTGATCTAGTGGGGTTGCCGCATCTATGTTGCTTTGCCGGAGGGTCAGTTTCTGAAAAATGAAGTGGTAGCCCAGTCATGTTCCAATGCCTGGGTTGAAAATGTTGAAAATTCCAGGAAACACTTTCTTTGCAGACTGTATCCACGGTGAATTGGGGATGCACTTTCACCCTGGAAAAGTGGCCCAATGGTCAGTCCGTATTCAATTTGTCATGCCTTGTACTGAAAAACTACTTGAAGATTTCAACGATATGAAAAGACAATCACAAAGAAACGACCTATGTACTTGTAGCAACCACCCAAAACATATAAGAAAACTAGCAGAATTTGACATGCGTATCTTTTCTTGGGTTGCATTTTTTTACTTCCCGGTGTTCAGGATAGGATTTTTCACCATCCATGGCCAATTTTTGCAGCTTCTAACAGCGCCAATCTTCCATGGGCAGGTATGTACATAGTGCACGGAATTCTACAGATACAAAAATACGTCTTGATTATATATATATAATATATACTTACATACATATCTTACACACGTCTACACAAATATACACAAATATATTACTAAGAACATGCATGTAAGATGCATGTGCAAATGTGAAGACGCGTTGAAACTCGAAACACTGGACCTTGGAGGTTGCTGTTGGAGCCCCAACACATGGAAGCCTTTGGAACAGTGCCCCAGGCTGGGGCATCCAGGGACTTTTATGGGAAGATGATGCAGGTCCTGCAAAACGTTGGGAAACATCTCCCGAAATCTTAAAAAAATGTTGTCAAAACCATGATTATACCATTCAAAAACAATTGAATCATTTTTAGATCCACTTTTCAGACACACCATACCAGAAGTCCAGAAGTCTGCCCAGACTCTGTTGTGAACATCGGGTGAGCCAACAGTGAAACCAAACCCTCTACTTGTATTGTCCCTGATGTCAATAAATGTCTACTTACAGGGCTATCCCGTTTGTAGATGCTCGACATCATCCACATCCCCATCGGGATGTAATGTGGCAATCTGAGAGAACATCCCATGTTTTTCCAAGTTGTTCAAGGTGTGAACCGTCTGGCTGTTCTACATTGCTATATCCTCTGATCATTTAGGTCTTTGTGATTTTGGCTGTAATGTGGGTAAAACAATGCCATGTTTACCACCCATGACTGGGAACGGCAACCATACCACCTATAAATTCTCCTCGTGATGACGGATGGTGAGGCTCCCATATCCGTTCAGGCGTTCAGTTGACCCACATAAATTGGTGCAAAGTTCACTCGGTGAATTCTATATAATTCTATGGTATAAACCAACTCATGTTCGTAAAGTAATAGTATATAGTAAACCATCCCCAAAATGTTCCTTTTTTATGGCTGGTAGAAACCATCAATCCATATGGGTGGTCAAAATGACATCGCTGGGCCTCACCCCACCAGGCGCCTGACGGCGGCGCGCCTGTGGCTGTGAACCCTGCGCCAGCTGCGCCGCCGCCGGGCCGTGCGCGGGAGGGCAGGGAGGCGGGCGAAAGTCATCCAGATATGGGAAATTCCGAACGGAAACATCCTGTGTGAATGGGTCAAAATTGAAGACCTAAGGAGGCCACAGATTGGCATGTCCATTTTTAGTATTAACCATCTACATGTCACTGTTGAGGTACCCAATTTTCATCCATGCCGATATTTCAACCTTGGGCTTAAACCATCAGCAAGGAGGATTTCACCAAAACTCATTACTGAGATGAGTTCACAAAAAGTCTGTCACTAATTGATGGAACAAATGGAACAAAACCGAAGCACTCGTGAGAAAAATATGGAACCGAAACGAAGGTAGAAGCCACTGGTGAAGCTGTTGCCACGTTGCCATGGCATATAATGGCGCCTCGAAGTGATGCTTCAAATTGTCCATTTAGTGTGGTATTGTTTAAATGTATTTTAGTGGGATATTGGACATTCTGACGTTTCTATAGAAAGTTGATTTCAACATGGTGTTCTTCCATTTGTGTAACAAAATAGACCTATGAACAACCATTCACTAGTCATTTCACTAGTATTTACTCGCCAGTCAGTACACATTCCTGTGAAACCTCATCGTTTGCCATGGACAATTTGTTTGCAGATGTTGCCTGTTCCATTGCGATGTGTTTGTTAGCAACTGGCATCTACCTTACAAAAGAGGAGGCTTCAAACAGCAAACACATTGTATATGAATCGACTGAACTGGTTCAGAACGGCGAACATATCCCAGTCAATTCTTCACAATTCGAAACCCGGTTACCCTCTGGTAAACTAACATAGCTATGGAAAATCACTATTTTTAATGGATAAATCTACTATAAATGGCAATTTTCAATAGCTATGTTAGTTTACCAGATGGTAGACTTTTCAAGGGAACACGCTACTACTTCAATCGGGCACAAAACTGGCATCGCATTACTCGGATAGTCCCAGCGTCTCAGCACAGATCTGATCTTGCGGGTTATTTTGTGAACATGTGGGAATACTATTTGGGGATGCGGTGGAGGCTAAAAATGAGTATTACTATGGTTAATTATAGCAGGTTATAGCATGTTATAGCTTGTTATAGCCATCTTTTACTTAGGGTATAACCCCGGTAACCATTTTTTTTTAAATGATTTTCTATCCACTTATAATTAGACCTGCAGCCCCAAGGATCGTCTAATTCATATCCAGCGAAACAAGAACAGTCTTTTTTTGCTGTCAATGGGGATGTTGTTGGGCTTGAAGGTCTAAAAAGGCTCAATTGTTTGGTCGGCTAAACGGCTGGGGAGTATCCTGGATGGTGATTTCCATGCTGGAAAAGGAAGGCCCCAAAGTGGGCCCCACAGTTATGTCACTTTCTTGGTTTTCTTCAAGTTCTAAAGATCCACCTCAAATCATCCAGCTCTTATTTTCTGAGAGCAACCAACTTTGAAAATTTCCCATGAAAATCCCATGAAATTCCATGACCTTGGGGGGGATCTCCATGAAATCCCATGAAATCCCATGAAATCTCCCAGAACATCGGCCAGGTGTTGCTCCGTTTCTACGTCATTCAGGCCTCTGTCGTCGCCGCCGCGGGCGCGGGCGCGTTGCGTCTCTCGTTGGGCGACGGCTTGGGGAGCTGTGAGGCCTTGTTGGCAGGGCCGCTGCTGCAGCAGCTGCTGGGGCAGGACGGGTGGAATGGGTAAAGCATGGAGGATTGGGCCATAGATATTCTTGGGATATGGTTGGGATGCTTGAGATGCCAAGAATATAATTCTAAATGATCTTGCTTATAAGCTTGGGAAGAGCGTGGATTATCAAGATATAAATGGATCCAGTCACCATAAATTTGACGGATTTATTGTGAATTGTGTGACCAATAGAGCATTTTCCAACCAGAAATGGTGGTACAACTGGATAAAGTTGGTCAGTTGGTACCTTGTTTTGAGCCCCGCATGATGAAACCTGGTTGGGTTGCATCATGAATTGGCAGGCTTGTGCTGATGAATTGCGAAGGAAAAGGGTTGATACAAAAGGGGGGCCAACTTGTTCAACCAGCCTCTCCAGCCGGATGCCATTTCGAGGAACAGTTATCTATTTTTTTGCGAATTTGAATGAAATGTCCCTCATCTCCCATCTTCAATCGGCAAATCATGCACATTTCTCCGATGTTTGTGAACAACGGTGTTTACCAGAAGACATCTTTTGACTTGGAGGTGCAGGAAAAGGGATATTACTGGGCATAGCCATTGTAATAACATGTAAGAATCATTATGAACTGGGATGTCACCCCTACTTTTCATTACTTTTCACTGGAACTGCACCCCCAAGGATTGATTCCCGTGAGTATCTCAATCATATTCCGTTTCAAGCTGTTCGTCCGCAGCCACTGGTCTTTTAGCCGACCTTGTGATTGGAGACGGCTGGACACAGCTCAACATGCAGCAAATTCGCATGGCTGATGCTGTCAAGTATGAGATGCTCGGAGTTTTAGATGGGTATCTGAGTATTTACACCGATCTACTGGTGAAGGGTAGGCATGGGTAGCATCCAATATATGTATTTTTTGGCAGTAACTGGGTGATGTTGATAAAAATTGATAAATAGCTAAGAACTATTTGATAAGCCCTGATCATGACGATGGTGGCGACGTATGGGAATCAACATTCGAGGGCTTGAAAGATCGACACAGGGCGCGAGTCCGCTGGAGCAGTATCCAATGTTGAATTTTGGGGATGGGTCAAAAGCTACGTATTATTATGATGTATTTGCGGGAATCAACATCCATTAGCCAGATGGTTTAGGGATGTTTAGGGTACGCAGAGTGCCAGGGTGTTGATCCATGAGCCTTGGGATGCCCATCCGTTTGATCAGCCTGGTGGTCTTAGGTCCTCACATCCTGAGGAACCCCCATAGCTGGATTGTTGTTGTTGTTTTTTTAATGGACCAATCCTATTAGAATGGATGATAAATGGGGTACCCCATCATTTTAGGAAACCTCCATATCCTGAGGCATCATGGGTTATGTACTTTCTTGGGCCCTGGCTCGGGAGTCTCCCGCATCAGCTCGCAGCGAAGATTGAAGCCAATGACTATGGGTTATAGCATCATCCATTTAATGACTGGACAGACTGGGGAAACTAAACTAAGCCCGCACACATAACTCAGTTACTAAATAGGGTGATACTCCAAGAGAGGAGTTAATGGCAGTTATATGTACATATATGTACTGTATGTCAGGCGAAGGAATTTTTAGATTGGACCCCAATTTTGAGACCTGGGGATCTCCCAGTGAGGTGACTAAACATGTTGTTTTCTGAATTCACCCGGTGACTTCCGGGAGTTGGATCCTGTTGGATCCATACCACTGAGATCCAGGTGTTGCATTTGGATGAGCCAGAAATTTTCTTTGCTGGAGATATCCCCTTGATCAACGAACGGCCTATGGATAGCTAAATTCTGATTCCCCAAGAATTTCAAGATTCTTGTTGTTTCATTCCCATTTCTTATTGGTCAAGAGTCAAGACCCTCACTATATATGTTGATTTTATCATCCCAAGACCAGTGCCTGTCCCCGCCGGGGCGGAAGCTGAACGATTGCATGGCTGACTTGATAAGTGATCCATAACGCGTGAGATACGGACTACCGACTCAAGGGCAGAATGACGAATGAGCCTTCCTCCTCTGGGCAACTTCTTCTCTCAGCCCTGATTCTCTTGGCCAAATCTTCCCTGAAGCAGCTCTTCGCCACCTCTCCTGACACATCGTTTTCCCAGGGCCAAGTCCCGTCTGGGCAACTTTTATGCTGAGCTTCTTCCCTGAGATATCTCTTCTTTTGGCCGCATCTTCTCTGAGCTGGCTCTTCTCCGAGTTACTTCTTCCGTTAAGCAACGCTTCTCTGCGCTACCTCTAGAAACCCCAGCTACTCTGAGGCGCCTCTTCTTTGCAGCTGTCTTTCTGTTCGCGCAGCACCTCAGCTAGAATCTACAGTCTACACTCCACACTATTCCACACTATACAGTTCCCAGTCCCCACTCCGTATTTAATACGTACTCCACCCTCTACGCTCCACACCTTACACCCTACTCTTTCCACTCCAGACTCTATACTTTACACTCTACACACTACACTCCCCACTCAACACTCCACTGTTTATACGCTACGGTAACAGGGGAAGAATATACAAGACTCAGACGGTTGAAATATAACTTGTTTCGCTTAAAAGTTGTTTACGTAATTGCGTTTGGGTTCGTGGGTTGTTTTTTTTTTTAAACTTATTAATTGCTTTCCATTGAGAGTATTACAGAAACCGCCAGCGCTACAGTCTGGTGCCTTTTTTCCAGACAGATTTCCCAGTGCTGCACAGCAGCGGAAAGACAGACCCTTTTTTGGCGACCGCTCCAGCGGCGAAACTTGCAAAAACACCGGGGGGTTTGGAGCACTTCCTTTCTGACCCAGCAGACTCATGTTACCGTAGTATACCGTGATTCATAGAGTTTCTACTACTTCCTGTGTCAACTTGCCAACTGTTGATGCTGCCTGCGCGGTTTATCGCGGTTGAATTGGTGATCTGAAAACTATAGCCATTGGCCTTTGTCCGTAACTTGCAAGTTTCTCAACCAAACTTCCTTTGGGCGAAATGGCTAACGTGCTACCCAAGATGATTTTCTATGACCTCCCCAACCAATTTAATTGTGGCTATTGCTACCATAGTTCACCCGTGGATAAGCCACCCTTTTGATTCGCATTTGTGACTGCAAAAAGACCCATTGATTTAGATTGGCTCTCCACTCAGGATCAGTGTAAAGAACACCTTTCTCGAGTTCCATGAAGTACAGGCCAAGCGAAGCTGTCAACAACTTGGATGCTCTCTACCATCCTGGTTTCTCACACCTTTCCATGGTATTTTTAGGGGGTTAGTTACGTTACCTTTTTTTAGGGGGACCTTGAACTAAACATCCAACATGTTTGAAAAATGCCAAGTTCGTATTAATTAAGAACATTTAATAGCCTTCCCCTAGAAGGTAAGAGTCCCCCCCAATTAAATACTAGGGCTTGTCATACATGAAAATACAACCAACCTGCCTGACAAGGCTCGAGATTTCTCTTTTCAGTGGCAACCTCCCAATGGGGTGAGATGGTGAGATTGGGCATGGGACATCGCTTCAAAACATTACTTTTTCAATCATTAAAGCAATTAAAACCATTAAAACATAATATATCCTGACTACCACAAAATTAGGATTTCTGAGCAGGGTGTTGTTTAATAGGAGGGTCGCACATGTTGATTAATAAATTTAATAGGGACCAAAGTAGTATTGCCAAACATTGTTTGGACTGTGGGTGTTGATTAATTCGGGGGCACTTATTCTTATATGAACTTGACCAAATACGATGACTTCTGCAGATCGGAGCATTGCTGGAACCGGGATCTGGCACCCAAGATGAGTCTTAAGCAGGTCCAAGCCCAAGTAGTCAACACTCCAGGTGAAAAAAGTTGCGGTATACCCCAGTTATACCCTGGGCTAAACAAACATAGATGTGGAAAACCCAGGGTCTCCCTCAGAAAAAAACACACTACAAATGGCGGGTTTTCCACATTTACCTTATTTCACCAGAGGGAAACTGGATGATCACAGTATTGCCCAGTTTCTGTGAATTAATTTACCCAGAACTATGGATTGTTGCTACTTTTCTTTAATTGGCCACTTCAGAAAGTGCTGACTCTTGGTTGATTAGAATCTAATGCATGCATATTTTTATGTGTGGTTTAAGAGGTTTTCCTGTGAAAATGCGGCTGTTGGTCTGGCGACACCAGTAACAACCCTGGGATTAATAAACCCCAAACGGCTGTTGAACTGGGGGGGACCATTTCAGTATCATATTGTCACTATTTGGAGGCTACCCCATTATTAATAAACCATGGCACCATGGTCTATTGATCCGGGGTTGACATGATATTTTTAGAGGGATGCCTTTTTTCAATGGGGGTCTGGGCGGTCTGGGGTTGGATCGAGATTATTTAGGCACCCAAAACAAACATGAATTTACCTGACACCATTCGTTTCTGTTTGCTTGGGATTCTAGGTGGGTAGAATTTTGAGTGTGGAGGACCTGCCATTGAAAATCGGATCCCTATCCAGACTTTACATATCTGATTACATTGAGCTTGTATTCCCCTGTACACATCTGTACACCACATTGACGATCATACTAACGGCATGTAAGAACTTGTATATAATAGCTATGTTTCAAAGTTTGTTCGCAAGATTGCCTGGAAAGTAGACTCGTAGGGCAATGTCCATTCAGTACATGGGTGAACATTGTACCCAGCTCGGATTATACATAGCATAGCCCATTTGCTGCGTATCTAAGCCTGGCCATGAAGATTCTGCCTGTTTCATAAATCGACATGACTGAATTGTTTGTTCCCATTTCGGACCATGATTTAACGATGTTCCAAACTCTACAGGGTGAAACATTGGCACCCAGATGGACTTTGGTTTGGTTAAATAGTCGAGTAAAGTTGTTTGCGGTGAGTTGGCGCTTTTTGACAGCAGAACAGGACACACTTTTCTATGACTGGTTGGGGGTTTCGTTTTTATCGCTTTTTCAACCGCAGAAAACGGAGGGTTTTTCGATGACTTTCGCATATTTTTGGGCTTAAACATGTGCATCCATATGGATAATCTGGCCCTGATCAAACGTGGCTGGAAAATCCTGTTTGGTCCGGGAACAGCCGCTTTAGGAGGAGCCCCTCTCGATGCGCAAGAGTCAGTCCTGCGGCTCCATCAAACTGGGTTCAGGACTCTCGAACGTCCCAAGTACGGTCGAGGATTGCCAGGCGCTGGCTTTGAAGTCATGCGGAGGCCTTCCCAAAAACCCTGAAGCACATGGAAAAATCAAAGGAAGTGCCTAAAGCATCCCAAAGCCTAAACACCTAAACCCTAATTCTTTGACCTTAAAACCTTAAAAATCTTAAACGTTGTGCTGGGCGAAATGAAGGGCCTCCAAGCATTGTATTTGAGGTAAACTGCCCCCCCAAGAATGCTATAGCCACTTGGGTCTGTCAATGGGGGAAGCCTCCAAAATTCCAGCTTGACTTTGGACACTTATGACAAACCATCTAATTTTGAACCCAATTTCAGACAAATCCATATATACCGTATATATAATTATATATATAATACACTATAATACACATAACCCAAAAGTCAGTGATATGAGATGGTGACACACACACAAATACATAATCATTGAAACGGGGATGTAAACCTGCTGAAACCGTGATATAACATACTTAATAATCCATATCTGGTTTATATCGTGGGTGTAGCGATATTGGAAGGATCATCCCAGTGAAAGTGTTGATAAGTTCCCAGTGAAAGGTGGGCAAGTCACACCAGTGCTTTGTTTCACGAAAGTTCCCAGAGTCATATCTGGTAAACATACAAAAAGCTAGTGAAAATGGTCATTTATAGTTGATTTACCCATTAAAATGAGTGATTTTCTATACGTAGCTATGTTTGTTTACCAGAGGATAAACATCATTGAAAACTGCTTGTAGTTCTCATTTTCATGAAGTGATTTTTCGTGATCGGTCTATGTAGGGCTGACCCTCAAACTTGCATGCGGAAACACACTAAATCTTTGCCATGCTTGTGCAAGCAATTTGGGAATCTATGTGGGCCTGGGAAACATCCTGTGATTCGTAAATTGCCTTTTGAATCTTTTGAGCTGTGCAATCCACTTTAACCAACAACATCGAACAACATTCTGATGAACCCTTGACATGGACGTGAATTTGCGGAGTGGTTTATCTGAGTCGAGTGGGTCGTCCTAATGCACAGAAGGAGTCTGAAAAACCCCTTCCCCATCAGAATAGCTAACCATCTGAATAGTTTACGCTAGTCCATCCCTGTCCTGGAGATGTGCATTTTCTGTTGCCAAATCTTACCAGCTGATCTGCTCAAGCCATGCTTGGTGGATTTCACGGCAGTGCACTTCACCCATTCCCACTATGATTCCCCACCTTTCATGGTTTGAAACGCTTGTCTTTTCAGAACACAACAGCCCAAGTAGCGTTCTTTGCCGCATCCTCTGTTTCGTTCCATGGGTCCTGGCACCCGAGCTCCGCAGGCATCGGAAGAAGGGCACCTCCCCCTCGTGGGCCAAGTGGGGGCCTGAAATGGGGAAACCACCATTCCCTCCACTGGCGAATTACCATGACCATTTTCTTATATTTTTCCAATTGCGTTTGAGCTCCATGGGGTGCTTTTCGTGGCAGTTGTTCTTGACCAATTCATCATCATCATCATCATCATCATCATGATCGTGATTATCAAGATCGTGATCATCATCATCATCATAATCATTGTAATCATCATCAGCATGATCGTCATCAGCATCATCATGATTGTGATCATCATGATTGTGATCATCATCATCATCATCACCATCATCAGAATTATCATCACCCTCTTCATCTTCATCTTCATCATCATCGTCTTCTGCATCATCAGAATATTGAACATATTCTTCTTATTTTTCTTCTTCTTTCTCTCCTTCTGCATCTTAATCTTCATCTTAATATTCATCTTTATCTTCATCTTTATCTTCATCTTTATCATCTTTATCATCATCATCATCATCATCATCATTATCATTATCATCTTCATCTTCATCATTATCGTCGCCATAATCTTCCTTCTTCTTCATCTTTACCTTCATCTTCATCTTTATCTTTTTCTTCATCTTTATCATCGTCACCATCGTAATTACAGTACATCAATCTCATCATCACCACATTTCTTCATCGCCACCACTATCGCCATTATCACAACTTTCGCCATTAGCACCATCACCGCTATCATCACGTTTTTATAATTATCATCCTTGTTTTCGTCCATCAGTTCAACATCACCATTCTTGTCATCGTGCATCGCCATCATCTCCATCATCGTCCTCATCGTCATCATTGTCCTCCTCCTCGTCATCACCATCATCATCACCATCATCATCATCATCACCATCATCATCATCATCATCATCATATTCATCATCATATTCATCATCATCATCATCATCATCATATTCATCATCATATTCATCATCATGTCCATCTATCATTTGCAATCTTGCAACTTTCATCTTCATGTTTATCTTCATCATTGTTGCCAGCAGGATCACTTCAGATTTTCTTTTCTTCAGGGAAAAGTTCTCAGCAACCATTTCACCAACCAATCCGACCCCTCGTCCTTCTCCGCTTGCACGTGAAGTTTTTAGGCCTACTATAGTTCTTATTGATTAATGTCAACCCTGGATGAATGTTAACCTCAAGTGGCTGTTGAATTGTGGCAGCTACCATTCAAAGTACCATGGTTGATTGAGCCGGAGTTGATATTGTTCTATGTTTTGTTGTAATGTACTGTATTTACTCTTCATAGTTATCAGTTAACCTATCAAAACGCACATGGTATATACATACCAATGTAAACTGATATATATATATATACACACATCCAGACCATATGTACATAACCAAATCATTTGCACGTTGGACGATCCGTATCAAACTAAACATATCTAAACACAGTATAACCCCCGAATGTAACCCTTGTGAAACTGCAGGGCTCTGATCCCAATAAAGACTGTTTGGGATGGTGACTATTTTTGGGTTTACCATAGTATGAACCTTTCATTGTCAGTTACTTATGATCCACTATGAACCATTATTGACCATTCTTACTGACCGCCGGCTGGAGGATGCGGAGATTTGCAACGTCAAAGAGTGCAAGCCTTGCGTCTACTTCATGAGTCAGCATGGATGCGATCGTTCGCCTTGTGGCTTCTGCCATTTGCAGCATGCTAGCTCCAAGACGCGGCGACCGCGCAAGAAGCAAAGGGACAGCTTCAAAGCCATGATCCGCAGCGCCTTTCAATTGGAGGTGGGCTGAGCTGTGCCGGTTGGTGACTTAGTTACTGGCTAGCCTCCGGTGTCATGAAATGTTGCTGGACAATCCACCTTAGATAGTTTTACCTCGACTTTTTTCCCAGTTAAAACCTTCGTTTATGTAGGGAATCTTCAAGTGCCATGTTTGATTGCCACAGGGTAATCTAGCTCGGAAGTTTTCTATTTAAAATTCCTTTGCTTATGTATTAAAATTGATGCAACCGATTGTTATCAATGCTCCCTTTTTAAGCGCGTAACTATAATATTTCACTGACCGGGGAAACGAACTATATTGCAATGATCATTCCTACTAACCGTCATCTATGGTGAGGACGCTTTTTGAGGTCGTTATAATTTACCCAGAGCCCTCAACTAAACTACTGTCCAATTCCGCAGGAGTCACAGCGACGTCTGGTACTCCAAGCCATGGCATCCCAGGAGAAATACGTGCGTTCGGTGATCATTGGGCATTTGGATGACATGGATGAGGCGTCACTTGGATAAAAAATCATGGGGGTTTATGTGGGGTTTAAACCACGGGGGTTTGAACCATGGGATTTTTGAAGTTTATGGGGATTTATGGGATTTAACCATTGGATTTTCCCACCATCTACTAGTGTGGGTGCTGGCCGAGGTTACTCTTAGACTCTTATGGCTGTAACGGCTGTAACCATGAAAATTCAAACCCCATGTTTGTTGGGATATAACTGATATGGGGATCCCTATAGAACTTTGGGATACCTTAGATGGTTCAAACTCTGGGAATGAAGAGACCGTCAACAAACAGAAGTTTTCTAGATGATTCAAGCCATAGAAATGCTTCCCAATCAGATTCGGCGAAGCTGACTTGGACCATTTTTGTATGTCCTCCAGGATACCCGCCTTGGTATCCCTGGCCTCCAAGGATTGAAGACTGATGGACGTGTCACATGTCCCTGAGTGATGGGAAACTCCAGTGGGTTTGACTGATAATAAACTTCCCCGACGTTTCGGTTTGCTCCAACCCATGATACTCGAATGTGAATCATAGCCACACTGGGGGTAAATGCGTCATTTTATAATTTTTTCTAGCTCTTCATTTATCCCCCCCTTGTATCTGTGGCTGTTGGAGCCCGATCGGTATACCAAATTCTGTTGCGATCGCCCCTTCGCTGATCCATGGGGATTTTCAAGACCAGAGTTGAAGCTTCGGGCGCTCGGATCCTTTGAAAATGGCGTAGCTTGCAGCTTTAGGGATGGTTTTGTTAGAAACGGATTCTATTCCACTAGATTCCATTGGATTCAAGCTTCGGAATGAGTGTAATTGCCCAGACTTGGGAGTTCATCCACCGGGAGTAGGAAGCCGGTCAATCCGATGGGCTTTCCGACTCTTGCTAGCAAGGGGTTGAATGTGAAGACTTCAAACATCTTCAAACTTCAAACCACAGTAAAGACCATAGATAACCAACAATATTGGATAAGCCATAGACAAGAACCATAGATGGTTTCATGATGCCAGAACATTGTGAAGGAGTTTGTGAAAGTTTTGGTTCCCTTTGATAACTCAGGGCTTGGTTTCTCTTCCTCCCCTGCTTTCATCCGCCAGCAAACTTGGCGAAACGGTGTAAATAGGTAGAGCTGAAAGCGCCACATGCCAGGCAGTAAAAGCAAACTTCAGGTGGGTATGCCCAATATACTAGATGTATATATGAATATCCACCTATCTATATATATATATATACATATTCATCATAACATGCATATGTATATATATATATAGACATGTATGAATATGTACATGTTATATGTATATATAGATATATAGGTCTAAATCTTTTAACATATATGTGAAACATTAATTTTCATGCTATATATATGTACATATTGGTTTTGGAACATATTAATTTCCATATATATATATATACACGCAAATATTAATACATATTATGTAAAAATGAAAATATATGTAACCAAAGGAAGTTTAGTTGTCTGAACTCACTTATACGAATAATATGGTCAAGATAAAAAAGGAATGTGAATAGAATAGGGATGTGAAGAGAGTAGAGATGTGCAGAGAGTAGAGAAGTGAAGAGAGTAGAGACATGAAGAGAGTAGGGATGTAAAGCGGGTAGAGAGGTGAAGAGAGTAGGGACGTGAAGAGAGTAGAGATATGCAGAGGTAGAAAAGTGAAGAGAGTAGAGATGTAAAGAGCGTAGAGATGTGCAGGGAGTAGAGAAGTGAAGAGAGTAGGGATGTGCGGAGAGTAGAGATGTGCGGAAGGTAGAGATGTGCAGAGAGTATAGAAGTGAAGAGAGTAGAGATGTGAAGAGAGTAGGGATGTGAAGAGAGTAGGGGTGTGAAGAGAGTGGGGATGTGCAGAGAGCAGAGAAGTGAAGAGAGTAGAGAAGTGAAGAGAGTAGAGATATGAAGAGAGTAGGGATGTCAAGAGAGTAGAGGTGTGCAAAGAGTAGAGAAGTGAAGAAGAGTAGGGATGTGAAGAGAGCAGAGATGTAAAGAGCGTAGGGATGTGCAGAGAGTAGAGAAGTGCAGAGAGTAGAGAAGTGCAGCGAGTAAAGATGTGCTGAAGGTAGAGATGTGCAGAGAGTATAGAAATGAAGAGAGTAGGGATGTGAAGGGAGTAGGGATGTGAACAGAGTAGAGACGTGCAGAGAGTAGAGAAGTGAAGAGAGTAGAGATATGAAGAAAGTAGAGAAGTGCAGAGAGTAGAGATATGAAGAGAGTAGGGATGTGAACAGAGTAGAGACGTGCAGAGAGTAGAGAAGTGAAAAGAGTAGAGATATGGAGAGAGTAGGGATGTGAAGAGAGTAGAGATGTGAAGAGAGGTTCAGGTTTTGACTGCAGATGGAAGTGGCATTGCTTCGTCAAGGTGATGCTTGGAGGGTAGGAATTGCACGAAACCCTGTGTTTTCTCGCACAAAGTGATTCCCGGCGGCGATGTGCAGCTCGCGCTCGGGCGCATCCTACACTAAAAAGTTGAATTCAGAGGTGCAGATCGCACTGTACTGGCTGCTTTCAATGTTTGTGTTTGCAGTCTTGGCTGACACAGTTCTTTTGTGAGTTGCAAGGCGGTGATCGCAGCTGGCAGTCGAGTTGCTTCTTTGAAGGTTAGGAATCGAACGAAACCTTGTGTTTTTCGCACAAAGTCTCTCCTGGCGTTGATGTGGGGAACCTTGTTTGTGCGACGGGTGCGGCTCGCGCTCGGGCGCATCCTACACTGTAAGTTGAGTTCAGGTGCAATCAGGTTCGGAGGGTGCCATTGTGTGCAGCGGGGAGGGGCTGCACACTGAAACACACAAACAAGCATAAAGAGACACAAAAGGATGCCAAGAAAGTAATGGCATGTCAAAACACACAAGTCCGGAGGAAAGCATGAAGAATGGAAATGAAGAGAAAATCCGTTGTAGGAGAATCTGATCGCGGGAAGTGAAGTGAGTGGGGACATAAAGAAGGTAGGAAAGTGAAGAGAGTTGGGAAGCGAAGGGAGAGTAGGGAAGTGAAGAAAGTGCGGAGGTGAGGAGAGTCGGAACTTGAAGAGAGTAGGGAAGTGAAGACGGTAGAGAGGTGAAAACAGTAGAGAAGCGAAGGAGAGTAGAGAATTGAAAAAGTCGCGAAGTGAAGAGAGGAGGGAAGTGAAGACAGTAGAGAGGTGGTAGAGATGTGAAGAAGAGTAGGGAATTTAAGAGAGTCGGGAAGTGAAGAGGAGTAGGGAGCTGAAGAGAGTAGGAAAGAGAAGGGAAAAAGGGGTGAAAAGAGTAGGGAAGTGAAGGGAGTAGGGAAAAAAAATGTCAGGAGAGAAGAGTGTGTCAGGTCTCGGGCTCCAGAGCTGTCAGCCGGAAGGCCTGTCAAGATTCAGAGATGACCAGCGAAAGCCAGATCGAGAGAAAGTGGCATCATCAGAAGAGAGCTGAGAGAAAGAAATGTCAGGGAGAAAAAGACGTCCAGACCAACAGACAACAACATGAAAGGCTGTCTTCAGAGATGAAGCAAGCCGGGTCAAGAGAAAATGGCAGCGTCAGACAAGGATGTCGGCAGAACAGAAAGGTCAAAAACAAAGAACCCCAAGAGCTGGCGCAGTCAACGGCCCGGACAGCCAGGCGGCCAGGCTTGCCCAGGCTCTACTTGTGTATATGTGATGTGGATTGCCTTGACCATCCTTTGCATTTCAGATTTTTGCTTCAACGGCTTCAATTCTTGTCATACTAAACTACGGCTACCCTTCACCTGAGATTCGCCGTGCCCTGCGGGCGACTGGATGTGATTCTCAGGAGCTGATGAAGTTTGGTGCATAGAGTGGTGCTCATTGGAAAGTCGGACACTTTCCAATCTGGAACCTCTGTTATCCCCTGCTTTGGGCGACGGTGCTGCAGAATAAATTGCCCATTTGAAGCTGCCACAAGGGGGACCTCGTGTTTCCGCATATTTCACCGAAGTGGATTAGACCAGCCGTTTCAATCCCCCTTTGTTGGAATGGAACACAAAATTTGCCGTTGGGACCCGTGCACCAAAGCCGGGATCCTGGCGGAGCTGTCTTCATCCCCTGTTTCTGATTGGAGAACCAGGGTGACAATACACATGGAATTTAGTGCACATGGAGCAGTGACCAACATGGCTAATCGATGGCTGTTGATTTTTTGCCTCAACCAAAAAATGATCTAGCCGATTGTCTGAAGTGACAAGCAGCATTGTTGATGAGGCCTATACTATACAACCTTTCATATCCTTTCATTGACATCTCCAAGAGTGATTACTCATGATTCGTCGCCAGCTTGACGATGAAAGGAACTTGCATATTCAGCAAGAAACGCGCCCTCAAACTGTAAAAAAAAAATCATGTTGGAATGGTCATATCCACGGGAATTCCTGTTGCTATGGTTGAGTGCTGGAGTGTATATATGGGGAAAAGGATTTCGTTCTTCCCCGAAATGTTCAGACCAATCCAAATCCAGTGTCTCATATAATTATCCCATATGCTCCATGACATATTTGCCAATCTTTATACCCAAAATGGACTGAGAAAGGATCAATGTGCCGGAAACATCTCATGTCTAACATGTCTTATGTACCAAACCCCAAGAAGATGCCGAAAAATCAGTGTGCCACCACGATGGCCAAAAGGTCATGCCATGCCACATTTTCCAGGTTCCCAACTTTTCGGTGTATCTTTTTGGGGGCTGCTAAGTTGTCTGAATATGTCAGCAGTCCATCATTCGAATCATAGTCTTTTGGGCCGCTGCTCTTTTCAGTTCCAGCGATCGTCTTCCTCAAATTCTTTGACAGCTCGGAAGGACTCACAAGACATCCCAACACTAGGCTCAAGGGATTGGATTGAGGGAAAGTTTCGGGAACCCTGGGTGTTTTTACACCCCATGATTGCCTTCAGATGTTCTTTTCAACCAAAAAACTAGGAGCATAGCACAGGGTTGAAGAGAAAACCCGCAGAACCCATTGGTTGCCATCAAATATATTGCCATATTGCCTTTGCTTAAGATCTTCCACAATTTCAGTGGAAAGATTTGTCATTTCACGGGTGCATCCGATTGAGGAAGTGGATATTAACCTCTTATACCCCACTACGCCCGTTGAAAAAATGGAATATTCCCAGTTGTATATGGGTTAAAAAACACTTTCAATGCCTGAAATGCACATCCAAATAGTGATTTCTGAGCTGCGGCAATCCGACAATGACCTGTGGCTGGCGCCATTCGCCAGTGGTTGACCCCAACCTCGACGAGTGAAGCGCCGTTCGAAATTGGATGTTGCCGGCGGCGGAAAAAGGGTCCGTGGTGTGGTCACCCACAGTGACGGCTATCTTGGTTTATGATGCCATGTTGAGCCATAAATTCTCTGTTCTGATGGAAAGATTTACAGAACACACCCAATTATAAGTGCAGACGAATACCACGACTCATGGCAAGGTCTATGTTAATTTTGGGGAGTGTATATCATCTATCCACAATAAATAGGTATAGGATAGTATAGGAATGGTAATAACCACCATAAATTGGGCTATGATATAAACATATATAAACCATATTAACTATGTTTTTTTCCTATCCACTTAGTTCACTGGAACTCCACAGCCAAGTCTTTTACAAACCCATTAACTAATTAGATAGATCGATATTTTGCCCCATTGGTTTTCCCAGGCCCCAGCATCAGCTGCAGGAGCCGGATCTGCATCTGTTGGCGCGGCGCGCAGTGACTTTGCATGGCCACTTTCACCTCAAGGAGGACCTTAACATGAAAATATTATGGGAATATCATGTGGAGGTGTCCTAAAATGGGACGATTGGATCTTTTGAAGATTGAAACCATTTGAAACCCATGGTGACCTGGGGATGCCCCCATTTAAGGAAAGCCCAGTGTGAGCATCAATGGGGTTATACTATGATATAATCATATACATTAAATATAAATTATAAAGGATAGAATTGCCACATATTGGGAATATGATGGGAATATCATGGGAATATAACGATAATATATATATATATATATATATACTGTATATATATATATAATGGGAATACAATGGAGATATTTGTTGAGAAACACAAGGGTCCTTAATTTTCCATAGCCTTACCATGGCAGATAGACGGAACATGTCCATGGGACATGGGGATATTTCTGCTTGATGGTTAGATAGGTTTATATACCATCTGACAAGTTACCTATGGTTTTCTGTTTGGGAAATCTTCGATGTGTCATGCTACCCCCAAATTGCCATTCCCAAACAATTCGAATCTGTAAAACAATTTAGGGGCGACAGGGATGGGTATTTTTTTTTAAACACCCAAATTACCTACCCTCTGGTAAACTAACATATGGAAAATTTTCATTTATATATGATATACCCATTAAACATTGTTTTTTTTAAATAACTATGTTAAATTTCCAGATGGTAATTAAATGTTTTCAGAAATGGGGGGTGCCCCTAAATCATCCATTTTCATAGGATTTTCCCTTTTAAACCATCCAGCTATTCGAGGTACCCCCATGACTATGGAAACCCCCAAATGTTTTCAAATGTGTCTCCAAATTCATGGGTATCCTCTGGTAAACCAACAGTTCACTATGCAAAATCAACATTTTTAATGGGTAAATCAACTATAAATAGCCATTTTCCATAGCTATGGTAGTTTACCAGAGGGTAATTTGGACATTTGCCAGGACGTGCACGATGGAGAGCTTCATGTCCAATCCTTCAGACGCAGTCCGTTGATCGAGGATGTCAAAGAACAACTTCGACAGCTGAGTGAAAGATGAAATGGGGATGGGTCAAGACCTATAAATGGCAATCAATATATAATTGGCTATCAATAAACAATCATATTCTTATTCCCGGTCAAACCATTAAACATTGGGTCTTAAATAATGTTTGATGATGTTCAATAGGATGTGATTAATATTTGTTAAGCAGCCCGGTGAGGCCCCCAAATATGTTTGTTGGTTTACAAACCCATGAAAACTAGTTCATAATCTATCTACCACAAACCATAGACTTCCTGGTGAAGTATATCAACCAACTTAGCTATCTACAGGGCCTCAGCCTTGTAATGTCAGCAAACCAATGTCATAAACCACCCATATTGATTGATGGGTTGTAGCACCCAGAAAAATTGTAGAATTGGTGATGGTTTTACTCTTGCTTTACCCGCATTCACTGAGTTTGGTATTGCTCAAAAATCCAGGCAAAAAAAGGGCTTATCTCATAGGGGGGTATTGAACACCCTAACTCGACATGACATATTGGGTGGATGAACATCCATTTGCCAGCTAGTTTGGTATTCACAGGGTACCAGGGTTTTGACCCATAGCCAAAATGGCTTGTGAATAGCTAGTGAAATGATGGAAAATGGCTGAAATCGACTTCTCAATGGTGTGTGCATGCCTAGTTTATTGGTAAGAACCACCCTTAGTTTTCCCAGGTTTTCATGGGATAGCCCCAGGAATTTGGGACATGATCCGGGGATTGATGATCCCTCTATATAGTTAGTATTGAAGGGTATAAGCTGTGTTATAGCCACTTGCATATCATTGGGACAGACTGGTACATATATACAACGATAAATAAACATATAATATATTATCACTATACAATGCTGCATATATTATATAATATATATATATATATAGATATATATACTGTGAAACTTGGATGAGGCTTTGTCAAGCCCAATGCCAGGAAAACAAACGAAAGGTTCCGGAGTCTCCGCTACTCACTGCA
>Ga0126342_10003204_pt1 | contig 26779 bp, 26 predicted proteins | sample Cyp1metagenome_FD_92528 | JGI IMG/M metagenome (GOLD analysis project Ga0126342, IMG submission 92528) | Coral microbial communities from Lord Howe Island, Old Settlement Bay, Australia - Cyphastrea 1 metagenome | ecosystem: Host-associated > Invertebrates > Cnidaria > Coral ...
CCTAAAATGGAGGTACTGTACCATATAAGGCCATATTTTGGGGGAATATTCCCTTACATAGGCCTTACATAGGCCTTATATATGGTAGGTACCTCCAATTTAGGTTCCTGGAATGGCCATTGAATAGAGGAATATGATTGAATATTGATGTTTAGTATTTGTTATAGCAATTTCTGTGAATAATACCATAAAATAAAATAAAATGGGGATTTCTACTGGGATATTTACTAGGATCAATAATCTAGAACCGATTTTCATGGCAGTTTTAGGAAAGGCATTCAAATATAATCTTATCTTCCAGGGATATCTGGGGATAGAAATGAGTGATACCCATAAAATTGCAATTTCAGGAAAACAGAATTTATGATGACTACCCTCTGGTAATCTAATGTAATGTAGCTATAGGAAATTCGTCAATTTAGTGCAATGATCTACCTATTAAACATGGATATTTTTTCAATTGTTAAATATGTTAAATTACTAAAATGGCATTTTCAGCGGGAAACTGTCTGGATCAGTGGCATTGAAACGGGTAAAATCAGCGTCAAAATTACATTTTAGATAGATTTAATCTACATATTATGTGATTTATGTGTACATAGATATATACATAATATATAGTATATTTATATATACATAATATATAGTATTATATATAATAAATATATATATATATATTGTAATAAATATATGGCACTAAAATGCATAAACAATACATCTGTGATTCTCCATGATTTTCCAATGCTTATTTCGCACCGGTTTCCTGGGGCCGAGGCCAACAATGATGCTTGGAACCTTGGCAGTGACCAATCCCCAGGAGGTTTCCTAAGTCATGGGGGTACCCCCAGTTCTCATCCATTTTCATAGGATTTTCATAGGATTTTCCACTATAAAATCTATAAACCATCCAGCTATTACACCCCTATTTCAGAGGAAACCCCCCAATCTGCAGAGATGAACATCTGCAACAGCGAAGGTGAAAACCTACCGATCGGCTTTCGGCCCATTGCCGCATGTTTCATGGCCACGTCAGGGGTCTGCCATTGTGTGCCCCCACGTTTTGCCGCAGCAGTTGTGCACGACGCTGCTCTTCGAACGTTGGAAGGCGAACATCGTCCAACGTCCAAAACCACTCCTCAGTGGAGCAAAATTGGTCGCAATGGCCATAGTCGGTGGAAAAATGCAAAGCCATATGGGCTTGTCTGAAAATTATGGGAACCCACTGGAGTCCACTGGTCAATCGTCACTTTCCCCTTGTTTTTAATGGCTATTTTGGGGGGCGTATACAATTTTGAGACACGCACGCACACACACACACAATTTGCAGCACATGCAGCAAAGCAATATGATGCAGTTTTGGACACTGCAAGCAGGAATCAATAGGTGAACCCTACTAGGACTCCAGGTTCGTTCACTATCCCACATTGCGTACCAGAATGAGAAGACAGTCTAGAGTCATCTAGAGTCTGGAAACCTACATATATATATATTATAATATTATATATATACACGATGTAATACTTATTATACTTATATATGACTTCAAATAGCCAAGGGGCCAAGGGGCCAACGGGAAGCTAAATGACAACGGGATCAACGAGGTAATTCGATGCATTGGGATCCGAAGCCAATCTACCCCATCCCATGCAAAGCAACATGGCACGACATGACACCAAGGCACAAAATGGTAGTATGATGTAGTATGTTTTCCAGATTCTGGCTATAAACACACGTCAAAATTTGGATGCAGGAAAGAATCAACGAATCCGTCTTCAACGTTGATCCATATCCGAAAGAGGTGGATTTCGATCCCCTTTGAAATTTGGGAGAAGTTTCCGTGAAAAAAATACCCAAGATACCAAAAAAACGGGACATTTTGCAGTGGGTGTTGGGTCGGTGTCGACAATCAGGCTGGTTGCCACCTTTTGGAACAAAGATTGTGGCAGCAGCCTGGGTTTTGAATCAGAAAAAAAAACGTGCATCACCTATCTACATTATCTACTCCCAAAAGATTGCTCGTGTAAAGGGTACGGTATACATATTGAAATTAGTGTGGAATGAATTTATCTCTGTTGTGTTTAGTCACTAATGAGTTGTTTGCTGTTAGGTGCTTGTTGATGCCAACGGCATTGCTAACGACCCCTCCGTTTCTGCCAATTTTCATTGCTGCCTCAGGTACATGCCTCAGCTTCTCGGGTCTTGTCATGCATGCAATGTGTTGTCGTGCATTTTTACTGCATGCCTTTTCTCCAATCGGGTTGGTCGGGGGTGGGGTGGGGTGGGGTGGCAATAATGTTCATGTTTCATTGCGTCCTTAAAGTACTGTTTCCTTTGCACTTGCCCACCGACTTGATGCTACGTTGTAAGATGTGGAACATGCTGGGAAAGTTCGCCAAAAATTACGACTAAATAAAGAATGCCCGGGAAAACAGTGGGAAACATATTGCATGAAATCCCTAATACCTTGCAGAAATCAATATGAAAAAAACAAATGATGCCCCCACCTCACGAGGGTCACACAGTTTTCAGTCGCAAATTGGCTTTAGGTGTTGCAAAAGACTACAAATACCACGGTATGGCGTCAAAGCCTGGAAAAGGGAGATGAGTTTTGGAAGGCGTCGCAAGTGACGCTGTAGCCTTGTTAATCTTGTATTGTCTGGGGTTCCACATTTGGGTAGCCATGGTTTACTTTGCAAGATATGTCTGACATTTTCACAAAACGAAAAGTGTCAGCTTCAGGTCGGGTGTCAGTTGTCCAGTCTTTCACCGGAATGTTGACTGATTTCAATTTGAAGTGTAGGTGGCTGCACCTCCTATTCAAAGGTGCCTCAAAAACCACTTTGTGCTGGCCTCAGGGCCATCCATTCTGCAGTGAAAGGTTCAGGCCTGAATTTTAGATGATTTTGGGATATTTTAGATGCCCCATTTCAGGAACCCTCCATAGCAGGCCCATATCATCTAGCCCAGTAGGGTGCACCCTCACGTGTCTGACCCTGAGGCCAACGCATAGGAGCTTCCTGCAAGCTGATTCGAACCAGGGTCGACATATTTAGACTATGGGGTACCCTTTGGCAGTGTAACCCGGCAATGCAAAATCCATTTGTTTTTGAGGAAAATCATCCGTGGATATCTTTTGGGGAATTATAAAGTGCCAGATTACATTTCCCTTATTCATGGTTTGTGAAGTCGGATTGTCCTGGGCTATGCACTGGACATGTCCAGAAATTCTGATGACCCACCCATGCCATCAACCTTGAGCAAAAGAATATCATAAACTGGTTGTTGATATGATACTCCTGCAGGTGCTCACTTAGATCACCCAGGCTCAGCAAAGGACAGTAAAATGGTTTTTACCCTTTGCTATCTAATAGATAGATAGATAGATAGATCGATAGATCGATAGATCGATAGATCGATAGATAGGTAGACCGATAGATAGGTAGATAGATAGATAGGTAGATAGATAGATAGATAGTTAGATAGATAGATAGATAGGTAGATAGATAGATAGATAGATAGGTAGATAGATAGATTAATTAGATAGATAGATAGATAGATAGGTAGATAGGTAGGTAGATAGATAGATAGATCGATCGATAGATAGATAGATGGATAGATGGATATACATACAGTATACAGTATACAGTATACATATATATATATATATTAGCTGTAGGCAATTGCAGTGTTTAATATTATTTAATAATGTTTAATAGGTAAATCATTAATCATCTATACATGGTCCAAATTCCATGGCCATGTGAAATTACCAGAGGGATCCAGAGGGTACTCCCTTCGATGATAAGCCCTGCTTGGAGCCTACAGAACGATCTCTATGCATTGGCAAAAAAGAAACAATTGGCATTATTCTTTGTCAAACCCCTCATTGCTAGGGGAAAAGCATCTTGATCCCAAATGTTTGGCCTCTAGTTTCCAACACTGGATCAAAGACTGACATAGAGAAAAAGAGTTGATGGCTCTGCATGTTCCTTCCCCATTCATATGGGGAAAATCGTAGGTTTGACTCATCCCGCAATGTGATTGTGTCCAACAATGAGTGATACCCCCACTCCCTCAGGGTTGATCATGACTGTAGCCATTCAAATCATGCTTTTGGTGTATCCAAATCGACTTCGCCTGGCGTCTTGGATGCAAGGCTGCAGAGGTAGTTGCAACAATCTGCTGCCGTCTGGGGAGCTTGTTGGGTTGCCGGTGCCTCGGCAAAAAACCACCGGCCCAAGCCAAAATGGGGTGTACCATGTTCCGGGTATTTGGTGGTAAATCCCACATTTGCAGACACACCCAAATGCGTGATGTTCCAAATTATCCACCTTGCCAACCAGCAGCCACTATTGGATCTATTGGATCCAGTTCCGCCTGTGGCAAGATGTTGATCACTTCGACGCGATCGGTCAGCATCACCGCAAAACGCTGGCCTTGGAAAGGCGGAAGGCTGACGTGCCCAATGGCGGGTTTGATATGGTCTGAAGATTATCGGAAAAAACACATCCATTGGCTAATACAATTAGTGGTACCCTTCATTTTCAGACACCCATATTTAAAAGTCGCATCAAACCTAAAAGAGCTACCGATGGCCGTCAACTGTGCAAAAATGTTTAGGGTTCTTAAAATTTACATGTATCAGATGTATCCCTGATCGTACTACTGCGGGCTCAAACATGAACAAATCTGTGCATTTCCTGAACGCCTCGTATCCCCTCGTTTGCTTAAGAACAGCAAACAAATGGCTACTGTCGACCCTTTTGGATCCTGTCCGTCCTGTTCCTTTCAAATCCATTCACTTTTTCACGAAAGCTAAATAGAATACTTGAATATACTTGAATCATAACCATAGCACGAAACTGCCCTGGCCAGTGCGCTATGCCAACAGCCAATTTTCTGCTGATCAAAGCACTGTTTCCTTGGATCTGCTCTGGCGCAATGTCCAGGATCGGAGCGTCAAAGCTCAGCAGTCCCTGAGCAGAGTCCCAACTGATGCCCTGTGGGATGCACCAAACATCCCAAGACCTTCGGAAGAACTGCACAACAAAATTGCCAATCCTAGTCCTATATATATATATATACACATATATACATATATATATATACACATATATATATAATGTAATCTACGGTCTATACTTTCCAGTTTCAGAGCAGTGGGTTTTACATAAAAACCATATATATATATAACAAGGATCTAAATTTTAACTGGGGGATGGGAGGGGCCTAATACAACTGCTTGAGCTGCAGTTTCGCCTGCATCTCCAAAGTTTCCTTTGACCGGCCGCCTTCCAAAGCAGAGGTTGACAAGTTGAATGTGGTTGCCATTTTCATCGTTGAGAATCACGGTTTGGTGGTTTCAACCCACTCCCATGAATTCTACAATGTTCATCAACAAAGTGACATGGGATCATCATCCGCAGGTGAAGCTGACAGCAAGATGTATCAAGCTATCAATACTCAATGTCATATATACATGTGTATGTATATATATATATATATATATGTTTGCACTGTACGGATGTATGTGTATGTATACAATATTATACAATTATATACATATATATATATGCGCGCACAAAAAATATGAAACTATTATCCCGGCAAGAGACCCCAAACAGTGTTGAAAGGAGCATGGCGAAGAGAGACCAGGTTACATTCTGCAAGTTCCCTTTGCGAAGATCTCTGTATAGGATCGTGTATATGCATATGTGTAAACTAGTTTGAGATGTAAGACCTAGGTTCCTCAGTTCCACCATGATTTTCTATGGACACATGGCCTTTCTCAAGGCAGCTCGCCTAGAAAGTCTCCTGGTAGCCGGTCCAAACGTAAAGACCTAGGCATGAAAATGACAGCCAAATGGAGGTTTCCTCAAATGGGCGTACCCCAATACTTGGATGATTTAGAAATGTCCCCAATTTAGGAAACCTCCAAATGAAACGGCGCTTGCCGTTCCCTGGGCTGTGCACACAGCTAAATCCGCTGCTGTCGCCCCTGATTGTCGCACAGCTGCACAAAGCCACAGGCTGCCACCTTAGCAGTTCCAGCGAAGATCAACACATCTGCTGGCCCCAAGTGACCGGTCCATGTGGACCGCATGATGCACAGTAGGCACGAAAAAGGAGCCACATTTTCACTTTTGATTTAGAAGTGAAAAGGCAGAAAGATAAACATTTGTAGATCATTTCTGTATATATATATATGCGTATATATGGCGGTTGATCAAAATTCCTTTATCCGAGAACGGCCATTCTTTGCGAATAAAAGATTCTCTTTCGCGAATCTTTCGCGAACTCCATGTTTATCTTTCGCAGAACCCATGTTGAGCAACAACCCCTCTTCTGAAGATTCATTCAGCAATTGCCAAATCACACCAAATTATCAAGGATAACTTCTTCATGGCCTTGTAAACATGCAGCTTGCATCACGGAATCCCCTTCTCAGGACAAGTTGTTATTGATTAGATTTGATTAGGCATTTTTATTGCAAGGCTTGCTGGGCCACTCCCTTCAAGATGCGCTTTGACTGTCGTCTAGTCCTTCGCAGAACTTTCGCGGAACTTTCGCGAAAATACCCCTATCCACAGACCCCAGCCATCAGCAGACAGCACATCAGAGGAACAGCAAACACCAGGGGCCTTGGTGTTTGGCTCTCGCAAAGCCTCACTTTTGGAAGCTTGGCTGCTGCATTTGGAGCTTGTTTCTTGAGACTTCAGAAAGCACCGTTAGGCAGTATGAGCGGCAGGTATTTAGCTGTGGCGAAGCCTCACCTTCAGGGAAAGGTAAATGTGGTGTACCATTCTCCTGCCGGACCCCGGGCCCCGGGGCGGCCCTTAACAAGCTGTAATGTATACAATGATAATGATTCATAATATCCAACTTTCGCGAAACTTTCGTGAAACTTTCGCGAATAAAAATTCTCTTTCGCGAACTCGAAAAAAAACTTCCGCGAGGGTTTCCAACATAACATGCACGGCTTTCGCAATTAAAACTCCTTACAAGGACCTTTAGATCAACCATCATATATATATATACAGTACTGTAAATGCGTGGATAACTTAAAAGAACTGCAGCAATCACAAAAATCTCAGTCTGCCACCTGGAGTGGCACAGCTTGGCTGAGGATGTTCCTCAAAGCTACTGTAGGCTTTTTTGTCATGCCCATTTTATCCCATTTTCATGGGGAAAATGATGGTTGACACATGTTGACATTGATTCACCAGTGGATGCCACTGGTGAATCAATTGGGATTTCCCATCCCCGGCTGACCCAGTCCTCCAAACACGTCGTGCGCCGACGGGGCATCGGGGGCATCGGTCTCGCAGCTGAAGCTCCGCAGTGATCTCCACTGGAAAGTCGTTGGAGCCTTTCCGAAACTGCCATTTGAACGGGTGGGATATCCCCAAACTAAACGGTTTGTTTACATGGGAAAATGATCAACAAATGGAGGGTTTTCGATAGATATGTTAATCATCCAACGTAATACCCTCTGGTAATTTAACAGTTTGCTATTGAAAATGACCATTTATTTCGTGAATTTTCCCATTGAAAATGGTGGATCTTTCCATAGTTTTTTGGGACCGTTTACCAGGCCGGGTATATGACTTGGGGCTGGGCGGTGCCATCTTTTCGGACAAACCTTGCTCTGTTGGGCTGCGCCATGACAATGTCTGAGCATCCGCGCCAAAAGCCATACTTCCGACCTGGCGAAGCCCGGCCGTCAAAGTGTGGTGTCACCAGACTTTCCATTTGAAATCAACTCCAGAAACCATTTGGAATCAGAATATATCATAGTATTATTATACCATATCATATCATATTATATTATATCAAATCGTATCATATGATATTATATAATATTATGACATATCATCTCAGATTATTATCATCTCATCTCAGATTATATCATATCAAGTCATATAATATCATATCATATCATGATACTATATGATATGATATGACATGATATGATATCATATCATATCATATAGTATAAGATTATATATAATATAATATCACTTCATACAATATTAAAAAAATATCATATTATCATATCTAATATAATAGTGTATCGTATTATCTCATATCATATCACATCATATCATATAATATCAGATAATATGATAAAATCAGATGAAAACATATAGTATCATACAATATCATATAATATCATATAATATCATATAATATCATATACTATCATATAATATCATAGAATATCATATAATATCATATAATATCAAATAATATCATATAATATCATACAATATCATACAATATCATACAATATCATATAATATCATATAATATCATATAATATCATACAATATCATACAATATCATATATCATATAATTTGTGTTCGCTTTAGGATCTTCAGGATTCCCAGCCTCTGGAATCACCGACAGAACATACCTCACACAGGTGCCAGAAAGAGCAAAGTGAGCCGGCAACCACATTATTCCATTGTGTGCTACATCAGGTGCACAAATGTCAACATTGTCAACCAAAACGACCAAAAGAACGGGTGCGAATTGTGACTGTCACACTTCGTATCCACAAAAAAATCGCGGCGCACGAAATGAAGGCGCTCTCCAGCTGCGGTACAAGCATCCAACTGCAAGTGTCCATCTGCACCTCAGACACTGGGGCTCTCGGACGCTTCAGTCGGAAAGGGCACAAAAAGGGGCAGGGAAAACTGAAAGGTAAAAGAAACGGTCGGCGAGAACAGGTTGGTTAGCAAAAATGGATGGGAGTCAAAAGAGGCTGAGGAGTGATCGCAATGGGCACATCTCAAAGCGAACCAACCCTCTTTATGCACAGTCCATGCTATCCACATACCGCTGCTCTGCTGCTTGCAGCAATTCCGTGCATTTCTAAAAGTACAAGATAATGAAGAATAGTAATCAAGTCAAAAATAATAATAATAAACTTTCCGGCGTCAGGGTTGGGACAAGCATAGATAGTATAGTGTGTAGGATGATGGACTTGCCATGTCGGGAATCTCAAGGGATCTCGTACCGAAGACAATCCTTGCTTCGCAAATTGTTCGCTTTGTTTCAAGCAAAGTCGGATAGCTGTGTTGACTTCCCCTTGCCCCCAAATAAGCATTCAATATCCCCCCAGATCCCATTGTTTCGTTCTGGATCTACAGTAGTCAGTAGTCTATTGATCTTGGAAAAATTTACATGCTGTCATGCTGTCGTGTAAAACCCGACTATTGACAAGCAACTAACTCTCAACAATACCCTGAGAAAGCTCAAGCTCCCATAAAGCCCGGAAGATTCTTGAGAGTAATCGAAAGTGATATCGTTTAAGTCTAATTGTTTCTCTATGAACACCTCTTATCTAGAAAGCAACTGACTCTACCTCTTTGCCAGCAACATGTGTTGCGCATGTCAGAGAACACAGGAAAATCAAAAAAAAATCGGGGATTCCCGGTCCATGGACTATGATCCCAAACTGACTGAGCAGCGGTGCAACCCCCAATAATCATCAACCCATACTTTGAGGCTGCGAACTGATGGAGCTAAAGAGATGCGTCAAGGTTTTTGAGGAGAGGCTTCCTGTGCACAAGGTGTTCCCATGTAGCACATGAATGTCCACCTCCTTGTAGTCAGTATCAGTCACTATCAAAGGGTTTTGAGTCATGGAAAGAAAACACAACTTCCACACTCAAATCTGAGTGACATTTGCTCCAAAGCCTGTCAGTATTATCGAACGTTCTCAACAGGACTGTATGGTCGATATTAAGGACGCCTGTCCAGTCGACCCTCACTTTGTATGTGATGTTTTAATTGAACTTGTCATGATAGACCTGCCGAAGCAAACTACAGTATTCCATCACCTATAAACAGTATATGATATTAGATATACATGTATATATACACATACATACCGGGTTCCCGGTATGATGTGATGTTGTATGATATGATGTGATATGACGTGTATATATATATACATGAATGTGTGTGTGTACAATTTTCTATCATATCATAACATATCATATCATGTCATGTGTCATATGTCATATCATACTGTATTACACCATATCATATCATGTCATACCATATCATACCATATTATGTTATGCTGTATTGGGTTATCATATTATATGATTTCAATTCATTTCACATATCACATCTAATATAGTTTCATGTCAGGTCATGTCTATCTCGAGAGAGAGAGAGAGAGAGATTGATGTAGATACATGCATGCCTGGACATGCGCTGCAGTGTGCAGGCTATGACTCCAACCCCTGCGCCTGAGATAACAGCTCTCACCTGCTCAGCCAACTTCGCTGCACTGAGCACTGCCAGCTCTTGCAACGTGGAGCCAGATGCAGCACCTCGTCAGCAAGTCGCCCGCAAGGCCCAACGGGAGATCAGATTCCGAGAAAAATCGCTGGTGAATCTGAAATCTCTTTTTGGGCCGTTGCATTCTGTTTCTACATGTCCAAAAATCATGATTCTCGACCAGCTCACCAATGGCACAACAGTTGTAGCAATCAAGTCTACCAATGCCTGCGCTCCATTCGTCTGAAGCTACTTACAATATGTTTGAATGGTGCAACCTAGGTGGGTAGCTCATGGTCTAATCTATATTGGCTTCCAAAAGACAGCTTGAATCATATGTGTACAAATATTATAGGGTTCAGTTCTGTATATTATGGATTATTATGGTATACCATATACCGCATACATCCGCATACCCTTTGTTTGATAGAAACTGTCCAAAGACAAGTGATAGCAAGTGATGGCAAGTGATGGCAAGTGATCGCAAGTGATCGCAAGTGATGTAACTAGGTGTGGAGGATATGGGGGTCAACAACGAAAGGCTAGGTCCACGGGCCCGCCAACCGGGAACCCTTACAAAGCCCTTGCCCCACCCACGGAGGTGGCTCCGTGCACCTCCAAGATCACTAGCCAGGCACAAGCGAAGGGTCCCATGGTCATCACAAATGAAGAGGTGTCCTTGCAGCAACTTCGTATGACCAGTATGACCAGTATGTAGGCAAATGGTATCAGTACGTCCAATATTCTACAGCTCAGGAACCATCTTTGGCCCAATCTTACCCAACAGAACCCTGCGGCTCCAACTGGGATGCATGACTCAAGGCATCTCAAGGCTACTCGACATCCCTGTCCTTGGCTAATTGCCATGATGCGCAGGCGGCCAGGATGCCAAGAACCTCTCCGAACGAGCGCAACAGCTTCTCGATTTTGCGGCTTCACGAAGTTTGCTCACCAGTTTCACCCCATCCCATTCTTATTCCTTGAGGATCCTTAAGGATCATCGTCTCAAATATGGTTGAACATGACAATATGTGAAGCCACCAATCAAACCAGCTGATGTTCAGGTGAAGGCATGCAATATCCTGCGATGCTCATTTCTCATTGGTCCCCACTTCCCCCGGTCCCGCCTAGTCCCACAGAGTGCCGCAGCAGTCGACACTTGGACCTGAACCAGCCTTCGGAGCCGTAGCACAGCTCATAGATCTGTGGAGCCCCCGAGAGCAGAAAGATGCGCCCACCCGCGGTGGATCGAATGGAATGGAAAAACGCGCCATCCGTCGGCGCCGAAAATCCCAAGGTCTTCAGCTGCAACCTGCTGCCGCTCCAAGCACCGCTGAGACCCACCAGGGTTACGGAGAGGCGGGTGGCCTGACATGGTTTTTTGGGGAAACATGAAATATATGAAATGCTGAAAAGATCTCAAAAGATCTTTAAAATCTTCTCAGTCTCTTCTCGAAAGAATTCACATCCAAAAAAACGAGAAAATCCCAATGGTTTGGTGACAAAGATCTACAAAAACCATCAAAAAAACCATCCATCCATGCAGCTCGGTGGCCATAACCAGCAGAAACTCCGGAGCTTCGTCGAAGGCTTCGGATCTTGCTGGGCACAAGGCCACCGAGATGATCGCAGAGTCTCCGGGGAGGCTGTGAACCGCACTGGGCTCCCAGTAATCCCAGATGTACCTCAAAGGGGTCGAAGAAATTCGAACCCCCCCCAAGAAAGTCATAGTCATCCCACCATCATCCCAAAATGGCATAAAATGGCCAGATATGACCAGATGGAGATCAATATATGTCAATATGAGATGCACGACATGAGATGCACTTCGCCCAAAGTCCACAGGGCCATGGATAGCCAAGAGCGGCCAGGCTGATCTTCTGGAGTCCAACTTTAAAAATTGCGAGCCCAGCCACAGTGTTTGATCCAGGGAAGCCCAGGCATGGCGGAGCTCTGCAAAAAGTCCACAATCCGCACGTTGCTGCGCTTTGCTCCATGCTTCAATGACGCTGAAGGGAATGGGTGACCTGACCAGTAACCATGGCAGGTCAAGATGAACATCTCTTACTCGTCTGTGGTATGATTATATATACCACTATATACCAATATTGCAAATGTGTGAACCTGGCCCATTCCCAAATTCCTCCAGTGCTAGTGTTCTTTTTCCGGCAATCTCGCAACCTGTGCACGCTTTGTGCCGGAAGATAATCATTTTGTTTGTCCAAGAGCGGACTTTTTTAGCCAAGAAAATTGCATGACAACAAGGGCCAGTTTGCCCTCCTCTCCAACATCATTTTGTTTAAGCGCCGCTGCAATCCCGCTGAAACTGCTCAAGAGTTTTGATGCAGGTCATCCTACTGTTGCCCTCTCGCATATAGACAACATATTCTGCTGTTTGGTCACCGAAGTAGAACCTTTGAACGGAAGGCATCAGCCAACTGTCCCACCTTTGCAACCTGATATGGTACACATCCATGTAGTCCTTTGTGACTGTTTTGATGCCTAAAAGCCATTGTGCAGCAGGCTCCTGTAACAGCTCTGTCAAGTCTCCAAGCTTGCCCTGGAAAGCGAATTTTTCGTTCCACACCGTTCGGGTGCAATATAAAACTTGCGAGATCGCTTCCCCAAACAAATCTGTTAAAGCTTCGCTGAACTGACGCTGGGCCATCTGAATCTCCCGCTTCCGTTCAAGCGACAAAATCTCACTGGACATCACATCTTCTAACTTTTGAATCTGGAAATCCATTTCAAAGTTGCTAGTCAAATGGGCTGTCCATGCCTGCACTACTGCCCAGCTTCCATCCGACTGTTTCCTAACAAATGGTGAACTCTTGACAGGCTCCTGTAGCCCAGACACGACAGCTTTCAAACTTTGAGGGTATGAATACGTGAAAAGAATCTTCCTTGGGCTTGGTTCCAAACGCTTTGCTTTCTTCTCTACTGAGCCATCCGGCAAAACAGTCAGCAGTACCGGGGAAGTTTTGTGCATACTGTATTCGTAGAATAAGCGCGACTGACAGGACTTGAAACCTGGATGTACAGAAACGCCATGCGACTGGGCAAGGTTGGCGACATGTCCTTCCAACAAGCGACGCAAAGGCTTCATTCTCGAAAACACTGCATCAACCAGTATGATGACTGACGAAGATAAGCATCTTCTTATCCAGGAAAATAACATCCTGGGGTACGGAGCTATGTCCAGAGCCAAATGCTGCAATCTCGGGTTCCGACACTAGAAACGCAAACTTCGACAAACTTCGACAGGAATCTGGTTGAAAGATGTTGAAAGGTGCGGCTGGTTCGAGGTCCAGAAAGTCCAGCAACCTACAAATCATTTCTTGACGGAAATCACCTCGGCTGTCACTACATCGCCATAGCAGATTCTCGCCGAAAAGATCCGAAAAGGCAATGCCCACATGAACACTCTGCGTAAATTCTACAGATGTCCAATGATTTCCACATTCTATACTGCTTTCCTGAAAGATCTGAAAGTTGAAATTGAGGCGCTCTAGACTCTAGAGTAGATTTGCCTGCCACGTCTTTGGCCCTCTTTGCGAGCCATGACTATGATTTAAAAATCACCACAGTCTGCTCAACATTCCCAGCACTCGGCCTGGTGTTGTGGGTCAACTCAACTAAGCTCTGATCCCAGTCCACTCGACGGACAGGACCAGTAGTGGCCTGAGATAGCCAAAAATGCCAAAATACAGCAAGAAATTTGCTGAGTTGACAACTCGGTTGCAAGCATTGATCATAATTACAAAATATTACAAAAATGTCCATCAGCTCAAAGAAAACTCCAAATTCCTTCCAGAATCCCTCCCTGGATAGCTCGAATCCCCGCCTTTGTCTCTCGGGAAAGTTCTTCCTCCAAGAGGCCCAAAGCATCCTCGCCGGTAGCTGACCCAGAAAAGCCTCGAAAACCCGTAGAAAACCTATAGATCTTGGCAATTTCCATAGATATTCTAGGATATTCTATGATGTTCTAGTAGTAAACCATCCCATTTTTGATATTTCTGGCTGGTGCACCAATTAAAACCCATTCCCACGTTGTCTACACATCTGCATACATCTGCAAACCAGATCAGTGAAGAGCACGAGGAATCACCCATTTTCTTGTGGTTCCGTCACCTCCATTGCACCACCATAACTGGGCAGCAATTCAAAACGAATGTTGGCCCCAAGGGGGTGATGTCTGGACTAAATACTATGTTTGGTCTTCTCAAACTGGACACAATTAAAGAACATCTTCCGCAGATGGTTGCAATGGTCAGCATCCGGCAATATTGATTGTCCCGTTGTGAACTGTCTGCCTCTGCAGCACTTCAATACTTGCTGGCGTGTTTGCTGGGGGTGATTGCCTGGTTTTGGTATTGACCGTTCATCGGACCACTTCAAAATCGCCACTCTTGTCTCATACCCAGCCCCCTGTTGTTCAGTAGATTTGAGGGCGTCTTCATCAATGCCATTTCGGAATCACCTCATGTTTTTTTGGTGTCCGATCTGCAGCTTTGAGCCAGATGAAAAAAACACCCAGGCTCAAAATTCCTACAGAATTTTGGTAGCCCAAACATATGACGCACATGTAGCGTGTGGGTTGTGAATGTACGAATGACATGTATGAAAACAGGCCTTGTGTATCCCCAGTGGTTTCCCGAAACCTGGATGTGACCTGTCGTTCTGGTCACCCTTGACTTTGGATCCTGAAACCGAGACCAGCTACTATATAATATACATATAGTTACATATATATATATGTGTATATATATATATATATGTGATTTATAATATTTATAGTCCATCTATAAAGCATTATACACAGTATACCATATTCGATTCTATGTGTATTATATATATATATTGAAATGCTGTTGCGTCCCTTCGCTTCTTCCCCCTCATTGTGATCGAGCTATCTGTTTTCCGGAGCGCAGGTCATTAGCAAGTGCTATCTGCCAGCATTGCAGAAAGCCAAGTCACACGTCTCTCCAAGTACCCCGACCCAGAAGGGAAATCCTGTGTAGTGTAGTACACCAATAAGAAAGTCCAGTTTCTGTGGTTTATATCTTATATTATTGTTGATGTAATATTGATTTAATATAATTTAATATCATATATATATATATACATATTATATATATATTCACATTGTAATCATTGTATATACCCCACAGGGAAGTTGACCATGGTCGAGAACTGGGTTTGCCACAGTGCACCCGATCAAATACTCTAAAACTCTAAAGGTACTTGCAGAGCCAGCACGCTAGCTCCGTTTTTCCCAGCAAGGCTTGATCTGCAAGGTTACCGACCCGCAGTGTGTCATTGTAGGAGTTATAACTATGATGATGTCGAGAAATAAGATGTGTGACATCTCACGTTAAACAATTTGTTAAACATCTTCACCTTGCAGCGCTGACTTTTCAACAGAAACCCAGCTGAGTTGCTTCATCAAAGCCCCACACGCTCCGCAAGATTTTACAGATCTAATGCCGCCATGACTTCATGGCAATCTATGCACTTCCCCAACTGAGCCCCGGCGTCAGACCCGGCGCAGAGCCTTCCGCAACAAATGCCTTGGGACCGCTTGCGAAAATGGGTGCTAGCTGCTAATGTGGTAAACGTACATTATTGGGCAATCATCTGAGGAATGTCCCAAACCCCTTTTTTGGTTGATGGCATTATGCAGGAATGCTACCAGGCCGTATTTTCCGTGTCAACTACGGGAACCCGTGCAATAGATAAGGCCAGTATCAGCGGATGGCCCGCTTTCGGGCATGACGCGGGTGTAATCTACAATCCAGGGATCAACTGAGATCAAATCACACTTTGAATCTATAAAATGATTCTGGACTGCTATGCAAACAGACTTCAGATATCCTCAGATCATAACCAATTATGAAACATGATCAAAGCATACCTTCTGGATCCTTCTGGTAATTAATCAAACATTCTGGAAAATTCTCCATTTACTTCGATGATTCTCCCATCTTTAGACCTCCATATTTTCTTGGGGACTTTCCCAGCCGAAAAATGGACCTCATGTCATTCACGTCGCCGGTCCGTTGGGGCCGCAGGTGGGTGAACTTGCGCTCAGCAGTTCATCCTGCAGTTCCATCGGGGAAATCCAAGGGGGCCGCGCCAAGCCGCGCCTTTTGGCCCGTCTGGGGGATGGTTTATCGTGGTATGATTAGTCCAAAAAAAAAAGAAAAAAGCAAAATGATTATAACATATTATAACATGTTATAAAGGAAATTATAGTAGATCATAAATTGATGTGAATAAACTGATTACATTGGGTATCGGTTTATTTACAAATTGGGGATAACATTGGTATCACATGGACCATACCCCGCTCTCGAGTGCTGCACAGCTGGCTTCACCAGCTATGGAATCCATCGGAATCCGCAGCTCCTGCGTGCTCTCCTCTGGATCTTGCCTGGCGTCAAAAATTGCAGGCGGAAATCGGCAGAACATACGGTCATTCTGTGGGTAAACTGGGGAAAACTTGGTGGAAAAAATGTGGAAGGATGTGGTTTTTGTAGCTGTTCATATTTCTTATGGGTTGATTCATTGATTTATGAGGACGGACTTTCAAACACATCCATCGATGAATTGGCATCATTGCCACTCTAATCATGGCTCCTAGGAGTGCACCTTGTCTCAGCGCCCGCAGGTGGCAGATTTGCGCTTCCTCAGCAGCGGAGAGCGAACATCAAATGCTTCACAAAGGGATGTGCATCCAAATATGGGACATAGACATAGGTGACATAGGTGTTGACCCAATGATGATGTCTGGCACAAGTGTTCATCATATGTCCGGCATAAATTGGTATATCTTCTCTACAGATCTCTTACATGATATATGATAATTGCATATATAATTGCTATGAAGCACTTATGGTGCTTAGAAATACCATACGTGGCTGCAGTTCGGGTGTTCCAATCAACAAGGTCCAGGTCCTTCTTTGCACTTCTTTACTTATGGCACTGTTTCCTAACTAAAATGAAACTCAGAATCTGTAATTAATGTAATTAGATGACCAAGCTAATTTCAGCGACTTATTTATAGATTGTCAAGTTCTAAGTCAGGTCTCAAGATATCTCAGCCATGCCCTAGGGAGACTGGTTTACCTGGACTGGTCAAGATGAGAGGAAACAATACGGCCGCACTAACCGCTACTCACCTGTAGCAATTGGCTACTGTTCAAGAGAAACTACTCATTGGATGCATGATGGGCATGGGAGCAATTATTCACATTCTTCAAGTATCATACAACTCACTGAAGTTTGACCTTCCAAAACTTGTTGAGGTACATAAGTCACATAAGTACATAAATTGAAGTAAATTACATAAAATTGTACTGTATCATGTAGGAAATCCTCCCCGGCCGACCTGGTTTCTGGAGTTTACTGCGAAGCTCCTGTGGCCAAGGCTCCGCTTGTGCCAAGCCACCCGGATAGCGATCGGTCAATTTGAGTCAAGTTCTTTCTTGTTTGCCTAGTAGAAAATCAATAGAAATCAGCTTTTTTGGATCTTGGTCCGAAATATCTTCAATGTCTTCAATATCTCCCGCCTCTGCAATTCCCAGCTTGTATCCCAGAGAAATGAGATACCTGAAGGCTGACTGTTTGCCGTCTGGACGCCAAGTGACTTCATTCCTAGGACTCGCACTAGTGAGCCTTAATGATGAATCATAATGTACCCTCTGGTAATTTAACATAGCTATTGAAAATGACCATTTATAGTGGATTTACCTACTATAGATGGTGATTTTCCATAGTTATGTTAAATTACCAGAGGGTACATTATGAATCGATTCTTTCGCCATGTCGACATTGTCTTCACGAAAGATCGACAATGAGGGATTGTCAGAAAATCTGCTACTGTCACAAACTGTTCTACATCCAAAAAGCATCGCAAACCCAATGACGCAATGTGCATCGATTTGCACTTGCACTCTCCAGTCCCAAAAATTTCCAGCAACTTATCTCTTATCTCACCCTATCTCACCCTGTATATCGCTGTGGTTTTTGGTGTCTATGACAACAAGGGTGGGTGGTGCCAAGCACGCCCCGCCTGAGCCTTTCGGCAGATAGCTCCAAGGCAACCATGTCCAAACGCTCGAGGACATGAACCTCCAGGTCCGCGGGTCCCAGTTGCATCGTCAAAAGAACAGCTTTGACTGACTCAGCCGCGTTCAAGATTCCATTCCATCATCCTCTATCTAAAATCTAAAATATCGACGTTTCATCATGTTCAAATTACAACAAATCAAGATTCAAGGATACTCAAGGTGATTCAAGGTGCATGTTGGAATGACACAACCACTAGGTTATCTTCCTTTTGATACTGCATGATCCTACTAGCTTCTCTTCAGACTCGCGTCAAACATCCAGCCTGCTCCAGCTGTTGACGGTAGAGCTTCAGCTCCGTCTTCAGCCTTTCAGGCCCTTCAGCTGCGCTGGCAACCAAATCTCCAGCCGTGGATAACCTGAGTTGCGCTGCAGATCTGCGGATAAGCATGGCTGTGAAAAAAAAAAACATGTCCCCAACTCCAACAGATGATCATCATTCATTTTCATTCATTTTCCCTACCAAAATTGCCAGGTTGTTTTAAAGCAGACAGCATTTTCAGACACATCCACAGGTTTTTGCGTGTTTTTGAAGCGGTATGGATTGGGATATGCCGCAAGCCTTGATTCCTTCCCTATGCTCTCATCAGGCCTTGACTTCCGGGAGCCATCGTCGCCTGTCCACAATTCAAGTTCCCTCCCTTTCCAGCCATCACTAGCCATCACTAGCCCTATAATGTCCCCCATTATCCTCCATTATCCCCCATTATCCCCTCAAATTGACAAATAATCATGGAAATCGAGATTGAAGCACAGTTGTAAATCCATGGAAATCCCTGGAAAACCCAGGGAAATCTTTCATGGGCCCATGGTTCCTTCCTCAGCTGGTCTGATCCCCCAGTCTTCCGGGCGCGCCACTGGGCTCTGCGGAGGCACAAATGACACTGAGGCGCCTGATGCAGAAGTGGAACGGTTTTTTTCACTGACAACAGGAACAAGTTGTAGAACTGGTGAGATTCCCCGTTTTATTTTGAAGGCTTTGAGTTGAAAGGTTTAGGAATACCTGGAACAACGCCTGGAATGCTGGAATGTCTCCTAGCTATTCTTTTGTTCTGGCAATTTCTGAAGGTGCACATACGGAGACCCTTTCCAGATCGCGCGAAGGTGGTCCAACCGGTCTTCCCTGCCTCAATACCAAGACTTGCTTGTCATAGAGTGCCACCAAGTCCTGCTAAGGTAAACCACATGTGTTCAATCCAGAAATGTTCTGTCAACAAAATGGTATGTCAAAGTATGGTCCCCGCAAAATGTGGAATAAGAATCAAGGATGATTGCTATGCAAAGCTCTCTCATTTTCGGAGCGCTGCGCTTGGAAAGCTGGTGACCCTGCCTACACGGCAAGACGAGGGCTTTGTGTCAAAACTGCAGTTGGATTAGATTCCTGTCCAAGATATCAAAATCTCGGAAACCACCAAGGCATTTCATGCAAACCGCGTTCCGTGTCTCACCTTTTCTCTTGATCTCTCCAAGATTTACCAGGTCGATTAGCGCTTTTCTTTTAAAATTATTTCTAAGGGCAATTTCTTGAGTCTAAAAAAATAGACAGAGAAGTACTATCTATTCATTAGTAATGACATCAATGAACAAAAAAGATGCCGAATGCCCGGGCGAGACTGGCGAGACTCGGCGAGACTGGAAGCTTCTAGTTTCAACCAATTTTATTGGCTCGAAGGTACAAAGGCGGGCTCAGGAGCACCTGAATTTTGGCAGCACGTTGAAAGTGACACGCAATCGACACTATCCACCCCCCAAACCTCTCAAAAAGCGGAAGAATTCTGAGGTTTTGAGTTTTGTCTTTGGAATTTGGTGGAATTTGGTTGGTTTTCAGGTGTTTTCAGTGCACTTGCAGCTAGCTGAGCTGTCTCTTCAAAATGAAATCAAAAGCTCTCAGCTGATGCCGATGCCTTGCTGCCACCTTTGCCACACACGCCGCTGAAGGATTTCAGAGGTCGGTCTTCTTGGTGCTGCCCATCATGCCGCTCATGCCTTTCAAGGTATTACCTCGACAGGACATAACAATACCAGAGCTGGGAGAGCTGGCAGAGCTGGGGTCTTGCGATACAGGATACTGGATGATACTATACTGGATGATACTGGATGATACTGGATGATACTGGATGATATTGGATGATACTGGATGATACTGGATGATACTGGATGGCCGGATAGAGCGCAAATCGACAGCAAAGATGATGATAGAATATGATAGAATGATTAATCAACGTCAAGGGCTACAGTAGGTCTGTATGACAAAGTGCACTCTCATCACTGTAGATTGCTACGCATTGCCTCTTTGCTGCCTGTGACTTCAAACTCACAAAAACTGTCCATGGCATCCAAGTTGCCAAGCTTCGAAAAGTAGACCTTGGCCTCTTTTCCTTAGATTTTCAGGTTCAACACGGATGTTAGATCTTCATAGATCTTCTGGAATCCATTGGCCAATAGCTTCAGAAAGAATCAGATCATCTGTTGCGATTCATCACAACGAATCACACGGAATGACATCCGCGCGTCATGTCATGACTCTACATCTATCTACTAGACCCACAGCAACACAGTAGTGAGCGCGGTATCAATGACATTCAGTGACTCAAGATGACTCAAGCTAGCTGACTAAGATTGACTAAGCACTTCAGCAAGAGCTGCACAGCTTCGGCTGAGATTCTGGTGACCTCACCGTCTCCATCTAAATCCATTTGTCCGAACATCTCCTGTGGGGGGCCAAATGTCTTGCTGGAGTTTACCATGTCTGCATCATGCACACACTGTTTGAGATACCGGCTCCCGGGTATGTCTCTACATGTTTCTAGTTTCTTGGAAATCACAGCTGAATGGATAAGATATGATAAGATTATATCAGATTCAGATCGCACCTCGGCGTTGCCTTTCATGTCGCCTTGGTCGCCCATCGGAACTGCATCAATTTCCTCCTTGGACAGAACACCATTCCCGTCCTGTCGAGCCAAGCGATTCGATCGGATGGTCACAACGATGGTCACAACGATGGTCCTTGTCCATGGCCATCACCATCATGTTGGCCATGGAATCACCTGCAGTCAGGAAATCTGACAACCACCAATGACCATTCACTATCCAAACATTCACTAACCATCGGTGCCCAGTTTCAACTTCAACCCCTGGCATAATTAGCATGATTTCACATTATTTTACACTGGTGACTCACTGGTGACTCACTGGTGGCTGCAGTTGTTGAGTTGAATTTAGTCTCTAAGTGCCAACCATGCGGCCCAAACTGTCTGGATCCATCATGTTCAAAGCCTTCTGGGCTTTCTCCGGGTTTTCTGGCGCCGCGTGCGAGCCATGTGGAGGTCATACGTGGTCGTGAAAAAACTTGGAACTCTTCAACGGTTGACCGAAAGGACAAGGCATCTAGCGCATCTACTGTAGTGAAGTTCAGACATGCTGAGTTTTTTGGGATGCCGAGTGGGGAAGAAACTTGCAAGCCACGTCATTTCGACCTTTTTCAGGATCAATCATTAAAGCGCGGAACTTTGAGTCGGCACAGCCCCTGACTGTGAATGGTTTGCTCGTTGCCAGGTTTAGGCCGAGCCACTAAATTTCACTGCCAGGAAGTGGCATTTACTATCAGACTCAGACCATATCAACCATATCAGACCTGAGATCTTTTGGTATTCTTTTGGTACTGACATCTGGTGTCATCTGGTGTCATCTGGTGTCAAGTGCATTGCTGTTGTGTTGTTTCAGGAGCAAATCGATTGGCTCCAGTTGGCAAGAATCACATGCCGTGGCAACAACATGGGTCCAACGGGCAACGACTTCGGGTGCCACGTTTGACTCACTTCATTGTCTTAGCTGCTATATCTGCATCACTGAGCCCCTTGAAGTAGTCGTGGTCTTTAGCTGCTTTGCCAGATATCCGTCGGTCCGGCCAATACTGAAGAAATTTGGTCATCAAATCCATGCCCTGAGGTTCCAGAGTAGGTGTTATTGAAGTCCAGGCCTGGGGTTCAAAGACTGGAAAGTCTGGCTTCCAGTCTGGCAATTCAGTGATGGTTGGCCAAGTCTCTGCTGACGGAGTCCCCAAGATCCTGAAGATCTTCTGGAGCTGATTGGCATCAGTGTCTCCAGGGAACAAAGGACGGCCAGTGACCATCTCTGCAAAGATACACCCAACTGACCAAATGTCTACTGGGGTGGAGTACTTGCGAGAACCCATCAGCACATCTGGGGCTCTATACCACAAGGTCACCACCTCATGGGTGTAGCTCCTCACAGGAATGCCGAAAGCCCTGGCTAAGCCAAAGTCTGCGAGCTTCAAAGAGCCCTCTCGATTGATCAGCAAATTCTGCGGCTTCAAGTCACGGTGAAGCACCCGATGAGCGTGGCAATACGCAATTCCCAGTAAGAGCTGGTAGAGAAAGGACTTTGTGGTGGCAGAGTCCAATCCTCCTTCACACATGTCCAGAAGCTTCTTGAGATCTTGATCCAAATACTCGAAGACTAAGGTCAACTTTCTCTCGGTGTGGATCACATCACAAAGCTTCACGATGTTGGGGTGCTGCAGTTCCTTCAGGAGAGAAATTTCCCGGATTGCAGTGCTAGGAATGCTCTCATCTTCTGCCTCAAGCCGGATGGTTTTCAGCGCAAAGACTTCCCCTGCAGAATCCTGCGCCTTGTAAACAATGCCATAGGTGCCCTCACCCACCTTTTCGATTTTCTGGTACTGGTCCATGCCAGCCCTGGCGCCCCTGCGCGAGCCCAAGGCAGGCACGCGCGGCACAACTGAGCCAAAGTATTGCAGGTGGTTGCAGCTCGAGTTTGTGTCCAAATGGATCCAAATGGGGATACATCTTAAAATACCTTTAACATCCAATCACAATTTTCACCTCAAATTCGAAAAAATTCGAGGTCCAAATGTTTTTTTTACATCGGTCAAAATGATCTCCCCAACGTCAGCTGCTCCGCCTTTGGCATCTTTCAGCTGCTCCGCCATGTTGGTCAGGTCACTCAAGCCGTCCAAGCCCTCCAGGCCGTCCAGGCCATTTCCTGCCAACATTTCTAGCTATCGACCGAAAGTTCACGGCTAGAATTCATGTCCAAATTCATATTATGACATATTATGACATATTATAACATATTATTTACTGTAACTTATTCATTTAACAGATTTAACATATTAAACATATCTAACACGCTCCGCGCCTTTACCACCCTTCTTCGGCTTGGCGGCGACCAGCCAGGCTAAGGCACAGATACCTCACCGCTGCGTGGATACCATGGGAGACCTCCTGGGTTATTCCATTTGATGGCAAGTTTCATGGGGAAATCATATGAAATTCTATGACATTAAATACATGAAACTATATCATGAAATTATGACAAACCATGACACTCTAGGGGTATCCTGCCCTTAGGTAAACCCAGTTTGATCAGTGGCCATTTCAGGAACCTAAATTTGAGGTACCTACCATATAGAATGTCTATGTAATGGCTATGTAAGGGGATATCTCTCCAGTATATGGTACAGTACCTCCAGTTTAGGTACCTGAAATGGCCATTGATTTGACAGCGTGACTGAAAATTGGAGGCACAATGAGGCAACTCACTTGCTCACTCGCAACCCCGAAACCCTTGCAGGCAACTGTGCAACTGCAGACTTACCCTACCACAAACTACCAAATTCGCAAAACATGGCTACAAAATGGCACAAAGAAAAAGAAGAAAAAAGCCCGTATGCTGCATGGGTAATCCCTGGTTCCTGTGAAACACACATGACATCACATGACTGCTCGCCTGCAAAACGAAACAGCATGGCAATCTGCTACACCTCAGAAGGCAATCGTCAAACCGCTGACTCTCAGAAGGCTTGTCCTGCGTCCCCCCCTGGGGCTCACACCTTTGACGCGGCGTCGCGGAAACAAAGTGGGTCTGTGTCTGTGTCTTGGTGTTGACATATCATTGTCATATTTACTTTATTATTATTATTCATTGTTACTATTCATTGTTCATCATTATTATTATTATTATTCATTATTATTATTACTATTCATTTTGATATTTATAAGCCGATGATCAACTGGCACATAGAGTTTGCTGTTTCTCGAGCCAGAGCCACGCCATGCATGGAGGTTATTTGATACAGGGGGAAGGCGGGGAAGGGATTGATCAACTTTAAAACTCCAAGTTAATGTCAAAATGTATGGTTTGAGATGGTTTGAGCATGTATAATGTGTAAATCAAAATAAATACGTAATATTATTATAATATAATCATATATAATCATATAATATCATATATAATTCATCCTTAGTTGATTTTTGGATGTCGACCCAACGCCCCTGGCTCCGCCGCGGTGTCATCGCGCGGGGACATGCCACGGCTGCTGCTGCGGCTCGCCGTACTGGGGTTTCGCAAGAGGCCTAAGCTGCCCACCAGACAGATCATTATAGGTCATTATCATGGGTTTTTGATGTTCATATAGGTTGATATGGTTTGATATGGGGATATTTATATAGGGGATACTAATCACCAATATTGTTACAGTATATTACAGCAGTGGTTTTGCCCCAACATGGATAAAATAAACACCCCAAAACGTACCATTTTACTGGCAAAAAATGTGATGAATCAGTGGATGGAATGGGGTACCCCATGTTCAGACATACCCATACATCATGGTAGTGAAGGTCATCATTCATCCAGTCTGCTTGAATCTAGGGATTCACTTTACAAGTTGTTATCATTCTCTTGGTTTTGTTGGAGCCAACTTCCGAGCTGAAGTTTCAACTGGCAAAAATCCGAGCAAAAAAAAAACGCAGCACCAGGCTAGCCACGGCTACCGTCTCTGGAGAGGGGCAACCTGGACGGCTGGAACTAAATAGTGCCAGCACGTTGACTGAGATACTGAGACGGCTGGAGCCAAAACGTGGCTACAAACTCTGAACCACAAAATAGATGGCTCAGTCCTGGCCTTGTCAGAGACATCTCCAGCCACGTGTTTAGCCAATAAAATCAACTGAGTCCCAGGCCCATTGCTACTCCTGGTGAGGGATCCATTACGAGAGGCTCGGAAGCTGCTATTGCTCCTGCAGGTCTGCTGTCCCCAACCCTCTGATGTCACTTCTCAATTGGAACATACTGGAACCACATCACCACAAAGAAAGGGGCAAACCCAATTCAGAGGCTTTGCAGTACACGTGTGATGCAGCATGTCACTGGGCATCTGCATCTGGTTTTCAGCATCACGGCTGAAAGTGCAACTTGAAACCTGTACAAACTGAGCTTTCTTGCACCAGACATTGCTTGGAAATGCTAGGCACTAGGCGCAGTCCCTGATCACCATCCCACCCTCGCAGTTCCGAAGAGCTTGCCTGTACTTTCGCATTTCCTCCCACGCACGTTGCTGGATCTTGGCTCGCCGTTCCTGCAAGGTTTCTGTTTTGCTTCCTTGCTTGGCAAAGGGATTGCTAGAACCATGCGCATCCTCAGAGTCCGTCATGGCAGTTGGGGAGCCACTAGGCCCAGAATTCCGCTCTGCATCATCCACAGCCATGTCTTCTGCTTCTGGTAAAGGCGGAGTTTCGGTCAATCGCAGCTTTTTCAGGGGTGCTAAAACATCCCACTCTTCACTGACCTCAGAACCTCGCTTCGGACGTTCAGTTGGCAGTGGAACTTGGCTGCCACAGAGGTGGCTTTGCTCAAATGACCAACCGGGACCGTGCAAGTAGCCTCCCTCGTAACCACAAGGCTGTGGCTGTGACATCGGCTCGTAGAGCATGGCTCTAAAATCAGCTCTGGTATTCACACAAGCGCCAGAAACGTCTCTCTTGTCCGTCCTTTCCTTCTATTTTTCTGCCTGAGAGTTTGCCTCAAGCTGTGTTTTCAACACAGTGTGCACCCATGGCATTCAAAATCTCCCAATTTGAGCCAGGTTCAAGAACTCATGGCTGCAGAGTTTCCACATGTTTCCACCAAAAGACGGTCAGTAACGAGGTGTCAACGAGGTAAACCAAGAATGAACCATCCCCACTTGGGCATTTATTGGATATATCCATATATATATATATATTATATATATATATATCCCGTATACTCAGTATACTCCCTATTCGGGATGATATACAATGACTCCTAGCTGGTTACTGGGGATGGTCTATCAGGGAAACTTAGTCCACTGGCCTGCTGGTGTCTGGCCAAAAGGTGCACTCTTGCAGCTCCTGATGTCAGGATGGAGGGATGGATGGAATATCATGGTTATGTCTCGTGTTCTCCTGTTACTAGACTTGTTCCGTGTTACTAGAATTGTTCTGGCATGTTTGTGTTTATACCTGCTTACCTCTTTCTGCTTCAACTTTACAGCTGACCAATGAG
>Ga0126342_10003205_pt1 | contig 26778 bp, 25 predicted proteins | sample Cyp1metagenome_FD_92528 | JGI IMG/M metagenome (GOLD analysis project Ga0126342, IMG submission 92528) | Coral microbial communities from Lord Howe Island, Old Settlement Bay, Australia - Cyphastrea 1 metagenome | ecosystem: Host-associated > Invertebrates > Cnidaria > Coral ...
AAAGGATCAACCCCGTGCAGCCACTATCAAGGTCACAAGTGACCATGCTACGATCTTGTCCATGGATAGGGACACCTTCAAAAGACTTCTTGGTCCTTTGGAGCATTTGATGTCCAGCCGGTCGAACACCTACAAGTAATTTGCACAGCGAGTGCGGAGCAAGCAATGACTTGCACGAACGACGGCCAATGCACCATCATGTTCAAAAAGCCAACTAGATTTGCCTAAGAACGTTGGAGGTTTGGCGTGGGTTCTAGTTTCAGACAGAAGAAGTTATGGTTGATGCACCACGAGATGAAACTCCCTCCAGCGAATGGCCACACACAGCAACACAAAAGAAGGGAAGAGTGACCTGCGGCTTTTCGCAACGATTCAACCTTGTGGCCCTTGCATGTGCAAACTGAACGCTGTAACTGCTGTAACTCAAAATATGCGCAAGTCGGGCGACACAATTACTTCACGAATCAACTTCTTTTGGAATAAACGAGCGGTCCAGTTGTTTTAGCCCTTTTGCATCGGCCAGAGTACATCGCAGCGGTAAGTTTTAAAACACGGTTGACATATTTTGAATTATATAAACCTTTATTAAACATGGTTGAAACATGTTGAAAAGGTGTCCTTCCCTGTCACACATGACCTATCGCGTAAGTTGAGTGGTCCGTTTTCATGTAACATGGTGATAGTTCTTGATGTTTTTGTTTTTCTGTTGCCCTGTGTGTTTCCTGGGTGGAGGAAAGCAGCATGCTTGTGTCGGGATTGGTAGTGCAAAGCTGATTGTGCAAAAGTGTCTTGAAACTTCAAACCAACCGCAGCTTTCGCGGAAGCGTTGCAGTAACTTCTCATGATTTCACAACTTCACAAGTTCAAAGGCGAATATTGAGCAACTTGAATCCAAACCTTTGGAACTGAAGAATGTCATCCTTTGCAGCATCGCATAGCATCGCCATGCAGGCCGATCTGCATATGGGAGTCGGCTTTGTGTGTGGCAAGTGAGACTCATCTCTGTTGCACCTGCATACTGGCATTAGACAACGATTTGCGTCCCCCTTTTGCGGCCAAAAGATTGCCCCAAGAATCCTTCCCACGTTACGGCCTTCCGATTCAACGTGCACAATATTGTGCTACGGTTGCTTCCGCAAAATACTTCATATGGACCTACAGCCGGTGCCAATACTGTACGAACGCGGAAATTCTGTGCATGAACAAATTGTTGACGAATTGTGCGGTGACTAGCTGCAGAACAAGCCTCAGAACTGACCACCAAATGGAAAAAAAAGTAGGCAAACATAAATCGAAACATAGCGATCCCCTGCAATCCAACGAATCTGCTGGAGGCAAATGCTTGGACACTTGTTGTGTGTCCTTTCGTCCCTTGGGCTGATTCAGGGTTTGGAACCCAATACCGTTGCCAGTTGCTTCGCTAGCCCGCACCACAGTGGTCAGCAATAAAGTACCCACCTGTGAAAAGACGCTTGCCAGCGAAACTAAAACTGATGCTGTCTCCTCTAACGTATATATTTGGAAACAGCAATGTATCATCAGGGAAAGATAAACCTAAGAATGACTGCAAAGCATCCCCCAAACACACCCAGCCATAGGAAAGCGACGCGAAGCACTGCGCCCACGATCTTTTCAATTGGTCCTGCTGCATCAATTGCGATAACCAAACCAGACGATTTGACAAAGGTTTTTCCACCGCTTGCCATATGGAGACAAGTTTTTACCGGGCTCACATTCTGTCGCAGTGGCCTTGACAATGAACAGTCAAACTTGCAGTGTTTCCATCCTCAACCCATGTGGCTTTTCAGGTTGCATCACTTCCAATATTTTCTTCACACGGCCGAAAGTAACATACGCAAATGTTTCGTGCAACTCTCCCACCACACCGATTGGGCAAAAGTCTGTAGGTATGGCGTGCAGCTTTTACGTCAACATTCCAAAGTGTGATTGTTTCAATTCACGTGGGGGCCATCCTGAAAACAAACCATGATTGAACCACTCAACTGGCGAGTGGTGAGAATATTTCAACAGTTTGGTCGTCAAGCCAACTTGGCCTCCTCCATGGTTGCATTTCAGCCTGCCTACTCTGCCTTCGTTATGATCTTCCCGCTTCTCCCCGATGTTTTCGAGTCACAACACTGTTTGAGTGGCGTCACCGGCCAAAGTTCGAAACAAGACAAAGGTACTTTGCTAGCAGCAACCGCCCTGGCCTGCATGAACCAATTTTCACCATGCAAAATATTGTAAATATCATGTTGTATCACGAGCGTTTGCGAGTGAATCATGTGCCTAATGCGGTCTTGGCAAGGTGTGGCAACACCTTATGTCAGGCAATGTGCAGCACCCAATGAATTAATGTCACATCCACATGCAGGCATGCATTACGACTTCTCAATGGCAATTGTTTCCACCCTCGGAGCGTTTCATTCGCAATTTTGTATAGGCACACGTATGCTCGTTGGTTTGTGATATTTTATTCGAGCGGACATGAACTTTAGGCACATAAGACAATCTTTTTGTGGAAGAGTCTCTCATGTTGACCCATTCAAATAGTCATAGGCCATATTTTCCAGTTTGGCACCGGAATGAAGTTCAAAACGAGGTGGGTCCGCCTGACCAAACTATAGGTTTGTGAAAATTCACGACTTGGAAACGATGAACCCGAGTGCTGCGTTGAAAGGCGAGCTTTGTGATCAAAGCGAGATCAAGAAATGGAAAACTAGGTAGGGTCCGCCTTAGGGCCTTGCCTTTTGAAGTAACTTCAAATATTTTCCAATGCTCATACGATCACATTGAAAGTTGCTGTGTTCAACGTGTTCGGGAGTTTAAAACCGTCAGAAAACTATCAATGCTTTTTGCACCATAAGGCTTTGAAACCTAAACAAAGCAAAATTTTCTTGTCCTTCATCTGTTCATGACAGGCACCAGTGAGAGCCCGATCTTCACCAAGCCTGCGCAAGCAGGAAGAAAAGAAACTTTTTTTTTGCTAATGTTGTTCTAGTTTGCACGTGTTGTGTCAGATTTCGATGGACGTTTCGAATGCGCAGGGTCGGTGGGTGCTTGGACTTGCTCTTTATGAAGTTGCGATTTTGCCGACGTACCGTCAAGGATGCAAGAAAACAAAGCAAACGCGGGGTTTATTCCATGCGAGCAACACACAGGCAGGGGTAGGGGTTGATCAAATTGCAGGTCCATGTGGCAGAATCGGTGCAGGGGTTTGACGTTTCGATCACCTTTTTGCACCTCGAATCGGTTCAAACGTGAGATCACCGCGGTGTGAATGGTTTGGGCATTGCTCTTCGGAGCCCGGCGAATAAACTGTGAAGTCAGCAAAACTAGTTTGGTAGCCGGAGTTAGCTTTTGTTCAGCAAATGTTTTGCGGGTAAAGGATTGGTTGTGAATTTAAAGTCTCTCATGTTCAGGGCCCCCGGGGGCCCCCAGCGGCGTGTGAAATATTTAATGTTTGGACCCCATTCCATCACCCCAACCGATCGAGAGAAAAAAGGAGTAGCTCCAACAATACTAAAACGCCGCCAACGCCGCCAAACCTGGTGAAGGTATCACACATTTTTTAGTTTCAACAGCAACAACAGCAGCAACGTGGAATTCCAACACCTGCCTCTTAGAGCCATCAAATGGTCAAACCTGGACGCCTCATGGCGAGTGAAACTAATCTAGTTACATGCGCGGCAGGCCTCAAAATTCTCTTGAAGGCTGATCCACATGCCGGCGTTTTTCTTGGCTACATCCAATCAGAAATTCCTTTCATGCAAAAACGAAAATAGGAAAACATTGGCCATCCCAACAGCGCCAACTGCCTAAACATGGTTGACCTACCGGTTCCATGCCAACACTTTGCAAATCCACGGTTGCCAGGTATTTGGGCAATATGATGCGCCAATAACTAATCAAAATGGATTTAGGTCACAAATTTCCGAGTTACGAGCGAATGTCGATGGTCAGTCTTGTCATCATATCGACCCCAGCGGCAGCAACAGCAGTGTGCAGGAGGGCACAGTTGAATGTAGTAGCAGTACGTGAACGGGTTAGTTCGCGGGTGAAACCATGCAAGTAGCCCGTGTGTTTTTGCAAGTATGGTGGCTCCTGGGCTCTCTAAGGTGAGATCTCTGTTTCCACCGTTTCGGGCCTCGATCTGGAAAAAACATCGCAACAAAAATGCACCAAAGTGTAGCGAGAGCTCGATTTGCAACTCAAAAATCACCCTTACGATTTCCACTACTAAAAGGGTGAACACGTGCTGGGTACCATGCTGGATTTGAGATATAGATTGACTTCCAAAAATGAAGTCGTGCCTAGTGTGTTGTAGTCAAGGATCATGTGCTGCTTCTTGTAACGGTTTTTCAGTGTTTGAAGTTAACTCTGAAAAATCGGAACTACATTTTGTAGTGAGTTATGACAGAAAACCCTATAGTCTGCTTTTGCCGGCCATGCTGGGTCACAGCAACTTATGGCACGCGGACCCTCAGACCATTTTTTGTTCTTGACTCACGGTCATTTTGTAGTAACATTTTGCTGGGTGATTATTTTGTCATGCGCACTGCACTTTGTAGTAACACACGCGTGCACAAACATTTTGTAGAACCTACGGTGTCCCTGTCCAGATGAACCCAACAAAATTCGAAACAATATTTATAATGAGTAAAGACCTTAAGAAGGAAAAATACGGGACGGATTTGGTTTCCACACCAATCAATTGAAATTCAAGCTGTGCCCTTGGATCGTTTTTGTTGCCCTACAACTCCGACGATTGCAGTTCAAAATCTCTGCGCCGTGCTTTTGTCGCACCTTTTTTGGCGAGTACATGCGATTACCAATTGTTCGAATTTTAGTGTAAATGTATTCCGTTCTACTACGTTCCTGCCCTTTTGGTGAGATAGTCAAGTTTCACCCAAATTTAAAGAATCCATGCTCAGAGTTCCTTGCCACCACAAAGCACAGATTCGATGCGTGATTGGCATTTTGCAGGGATGGCTCTTGGAATCCCCTTGAAGCAGCCTCATTCTAGAGCAACTGTCCCAGTTTTTGAATGATTTTTGTCATGCGCACTGCATGTTGTAGTAACACACGCGTGCACAAACATTTTGTAAGTTCAACTTGCGTCCTCCTTCAGATGAACCCAACAAAATTCGAAACAATATTTTTAATGTAAAAACCTTAGGTAAAATATGGGACAGTTTGGTTTCCACACCAATCAATTGAAATTCAAACTGTGCCCTTGGATCGCTTTTGTTGCCCCAGAATACCGACGATTGCAGTTCAAAATCTCTGCGCCGTACTTTTGTCGCACATGCGACTACTATATAATCAAAATGTTTCCTGGTACCTACCTTCCTGCCCTTTTTGTGCCACAGTCAAGTTTCACCCAAGTTGAAAGAATCCATTTTCAGAGTTCCTTGCCACCACAAAGGCACGGATTCGATGCGTGGTGCCCTAGTTTTTTGGAAACCTTTTGTCATGCGCACTGCCTGCCATTCGTAGTAACACACGCGTGCACAAACATTTTGTGGAACCTACGGTGTCCCCGTCCAGATGAACCCAACAAAATTCGAAACAATATTTATAATGAGTAAAGACCTTAAGAAGGAAATATACGGGACGGATTTGGTTTCCACACCAACCAATTGAAATTCAAATTGTGCGTTTAGATTGTTTTTGTTGCCCCATGGTTCGGACGATTGCAGTTCAAAATCTCAGCCGTACTTTTGTCGCACCTTTTTTTGGCGATTACATACGGTTACTAATTACAATCAAAATGTATCCCATTCCATTACGTTCTTGGTTTTTTTTGTCCAATAGTCAAAGTTCACCCAAGTTCAAGGAATCTATGCTCTGAGTTCCTTGCCAATGTCCCAGTTTTTGGATGATTTTTGTCATGCGCACTGCATTTTGTAGTGACACACGCGTGCACAAACATTTTGTAGAACTTACTGCGTCCCCCTCCGGATGAACCCAACAAAATTCGAAACAATATTTTTAATGTAAAGGCCTTACGAAAAATATGGGACGGATTTGGTTTCCACACCATTCAATTGAAATTCAAGTTGTGCCCTTGGATCGTTTTTGTTGCCCCACAACTCCGACGATTGCAGTTCAAAATCTCTGCGCCGTACTTTTGTCACACCTTTTTTGGGCGATTACATGAGGTTACTATACAATCAAAATGTTTCTTGCTACTACATTCATGTCCTTTTTGTGCGACAATCAGGCTTCACCCAAATTGAAAGAATCCATTCTCAGAGTTCCTTGCCAAATCTTGCCACCACAAAGGCACGGATTCGATGCCGAAACATTTTGTGGAAACCATTGCGCCCCAAAAAGTTTGAAAAAATATAGTTTTATATGGAGACTGTCAGAATTAGTGCCCTTTTGCAAAGCAGACGGGCACTCAGCAGATGCAATCCACCCGTACCGATGATAGCCCGCATGCACCCTGAGGCTGGGGCGATGCCTTGAAAAAGGCCGGCCAGCCACGGGACGAGCTTGATGACGTGGTTGCATCATTCATTGCAGCCGCCTCAGTCGCAAGTTTTGGGGATTTTCGGTATATATATATATATAATTTAGCTTATTGGAGCACATTAGAGCGTCCACCTTTCGAAGCCATGCGAGGCAAAACGGGCTTCTCAGACGTCACAGGGGGTACAGGAGAAGGCGTTGGAGTTTCTTGGGTCGCTCCTGACTTGTGTGCCACTTTGGTCTGGGCGCGACATACTTGGAGCTGTGGGCAATCTCATGCAGACAGTTCTTTTGAACTTGCGTCCACCACCAAATGGGTGTCCTGCACGGTTGTGGGTATGTGCAGACATGGCCGCTTACATCCCAAATCAGTGGTTTTCCAATCATGTTCTTTGGCTCCAGGTTGGGCGGCCGCACCTTCGCGCCCACATCTACGACGTGTCCAAGGCACAGCGCGTGCCAAGTCACAAAGGGCATCCCAGGGCACATGATATGTGGTGCAAAGGGGTCGGCATTGGACGGTGATCGCAATTGTTGCTAGGCCTTTCGTTGCAAGGACTCCACTGTTCAGAAGCTCATCCATGCTCCCGGGAAGGCGGTAATGGTTTCAACGCTGGGTCCGAAATCGGGAAACACATGAGGGGTTGTCTTGTACAGGCAAAAGTATGCCAGCATGGGCGCAGGAAAAGATCCAGCATGGTGTTAAAAGATGCAACCTGGAAAAGACTCCTGCACACGCATGCGTGCTCACACACACACACACATGGATCACATGGGATGGGTGGCCACAATCTTAGCATGGAAATTTTCTTTTAGAGTCCTCGCTTCTGAGCTCTTCAAGCTTGGTGGCATCTTCCATGTGGGCATTGAGGCTTGGAAACGGGTTGTGGTCTGGCTTTGGACCGGCAGGGAATGAGTTTTGACTTTTAACGCTACCTTTTGATGGCATGCAGGCGAGGTGACATGGAGGCCCTCCCACATCACCAGCACAGTGGTGTCAGGTGAACGAGCTGGAGTGGTGCTTTGGGTCTTCCAGCAGTAAGTCGCTTGGTGGCAGGGGCTGATCCCGAAAGCACACCCTCCACAAATGCATGTCCCCCGCACTGAGGACGACACCGGGGGTAGCATGCACACTGTCCAAAGGCCACCCTGGCCACCACTACCGAGAAACGGCTACTTGGCACCGTTGGAAGGGGTCGCCTATTTTCCGGTGTTTTTGTGCACAGGCGACCCGTGCCCTCAGCCCTTTGTCCGCCATGTTGCGCGCAAGCTGTTTCACCCCAAAGTCGTGAAATGGTATTGCTGGTATTTTGGTCATTCCACCAGGGTGCATGTATATGCCGCGCTCCGTGAACATTCTGACACCACCGAGTCGATTTTTCAGCTGCTTTGTTGAACTCCTCATTGGCGTCGTTGGCATGGCGCCCTTGGAAACTAGAAGCCTCATCCCCTCACGTGCAGCCCAAAGTGGACCTGGGATTTACTGAACTCAGCGGAGTGACTTGGCGGTGTCTTTGCACACTTTGGAGGTGTCCTTTTTGAACGCCCGTAAGTTGACGGTATTGACATCAATTGAGGTTGTACTACAGCACCTGCCCAGAGATAGTGCTGTTCCCCGTGAACCGCAACGGACCAAGCAGACGTGATGGATACCATCGCGCAACTTTTGGAGGAACTTGGTATGCACCCAGGCTTGGCATGAAGGTGCCCGGGGCGCGTGTTTATGCGTTGTAGTCCCCGACGCCGGCCACTGCCATGACGTGCGGAAACACTATCACCAACAGGCAGCTAGAGGCAAAGAGGGGAGGCACTTCAGCTGCAGCACCTGTTTTTCAGGTGACTGGGCGTTGGAGGCATCCCAGGCACGAGCTTCTAGGAGCGCTTCGGGTGCAATAAGTTTTGAGGTTTGCGGTTGCCGGTTTGCAGCTTTCGGCACTGAGCTGGGCATTTGTTTGAGACGCAAGGGTTGGAATGACATCTCCCAGGCTAATTAGCTGGCACCCCTTGTGCATCCACAGAATGCATGCATGCAATCAATTTTTATTACCTCACGTTGCACTGAACCAAGCTGGTTAATGCGACTTGCCAATTGGGGTGCTCGTGTGCGGGGGCCCGCTGTCACAGCATTTGGAGCAAATTTCGTGCTGATTGCCGCCTCCCCACCCATTGAAACGAGTCTGCGGTTCCATCTTGGCAATTGATCTTACGCGATGACTTATGCAAGGCCTCTGGTTATGATGTGATTTCATTTGCCCAAATAGGTTGCCGCACTACTTGGAGCCACCAAGTGCTGAGGCCAATGCCAAGGTTGCACAACCGCCCTGCTAGAGAAGTGGTTCTCCGTACCATGATCGGGAAATCCTTCCGCGGCCCTTTGACACCACCATTTCATTTTTTTTGGAGTATGAATTGCGCATGCTATGCGGACATATGCAGACTTTGATAAATGGGCTTATGGCCAAAATATATGGAGGAAAACGGATCATGCCATGTGGCCAAGAAATTGGACGCAGTCGGGCGAAGGCGAGGTGGCCATGATACATACATAATTATTACATGCATGCATCCATGCAGCCATGCGCCCTGACATTGGTGCATCGGCACATCCATCCATCCATCCGCGCATGCAATCTTTTGGGGTGATTTTTGATGCTCTTGAAGAGATTGGCTTACCGTCAGCACTGACAAAACAATGCTCATCCTGACATCAGCAAGCCTCGCACTGTGGTGCTTCGCACTGCTAATGGAGCTTTCGTGAGCATTCCGCGAAGAATAGAAAACACGATGCTTCGACTGGTCTCGCAGGCTAAATATCTCAGAGTTCGCATTAGCCACCAAAATTTTGAACAACAGAGTCTCTCGTCCACAATCACTACTGCCAAAACTGCGTGTCGTAGACTGGCTCGATGGCTCACAAGTCGGGACCTGCACGCCCGCGTCAAGATACGCATTTGGCAAAGCAGTGTGCTCCTAGTGCTGATTTATGGAGTTTTCTCGGCAGGACTCAATTACATTTAAAGAATTTCACCAAATCGAATCTTTGATGTACCAGATGCTCCGCAGTCTCATTGGAGATCATGCTTAGCAGACACATAGGACTCATAGGATTCATCAAGAAGGAGACACGGGTGCCCAGAGCCATTGACCCACTTGCTATCCCGAGTTCGTGCCCAGCTCAAACTGCATGAGGAACGCAGGCCAATCTTGCCATCCACTGACATTGTACATACCTTGACTTGTGATGATTGATTGAAGCTGAACACCTAGGAATCTATGCGGAACTTCACCAAGGCCTTGAAGTACCCGAGTACCAATTGCGCCACTTTTGACCGATCCGGTGGAGACCCAAGTCTGATCGGCGTACTGCGTTTCATGGGCCCCCTTCCAGGTACCATGATTATTTTGACCGTGACGCCTTCGTGTATGATCGAACAAGGCCCTTTGCAGCGCCGTCATCCAGTTGTTATTGGCTGGAAGCATCCCTGTTGGCCTAATTGGATCTGACCAGGAACCCTTTTGACAACGGTATGCTGACGAATTGCGCCAATTTTTGGCGCCAGCCACGTTGGCCTTCTGTCCTGGTAGTTTTCGGTCAGGGGCTGCTCATCAAGGCCTCCGGAAAAACCAAAGACCGACGGCGAGGGTTCCCCTCGCGCTGGTGCCACCTCTACCGTGTAGACAGTAAATTGGGCAAACGAGTAGAATCGACCCGAGTGACACACCATCGACTCCTTGGACACATCCAGCGGCTTCGTGGTGTCTCTGTCATAAAATGGCATGAACACCAGCCGTGTCTTCACTTCTGTCCCCTTTCCATCCCGTCATGCCTCAAACGTCCTGCCCATGTCAGGGGAGATGCAGCTGCCCAAGCGACGCAAGAAAACGCAGCAGGGCGGGGTGAGCTGCGCAATGCTACTGTTGTACATAAAGAATGGATCATTCTCCATTCTTTCACGGATGGTCGCAAATGCGGTCTTCTTCAATTTTCTGACCTCCTTCTTTGCGCAATCTTTCATCACACCAAAATTGGATCGGCCTGCCCGGTTTCTTTGGCGCGCCTCAGAGCCAACCGGTGCTTCTTGGGTTGCACCTGGCTGACTTGGTTGAGGGCAAAGACACCACGAACCTTCTTGCGGCACGGCTTTCCAACCGGCAAACTTCTGTAGCAATGCGATTGTCACTCCATGCTTCCATCGACACATAGCAGGATGGACACTTTGCGGTCCCGTCGAGCATGTTGTGGTCACACTTGTCACACTTCCCGAAAGGGATTGTAACTTTCTGTGCCGTGACACAGTCCCGGTATCTGAGGTTTTCAATCTTCATCTGAGTGATGACACCGGCCTTCCCTCCCGGGTGGCGACCCTTTCCTTTTCCCCGATTCTGGCCCTTCCCCTTTCCACGGCCCTCAATGACTTCTGAGTTCGAGACCGCCGCATAGAAGGCAAACAAGTAGGTCTTCATTTCCTCAGGCTCAATGCCATCGGCGGCTTCCATGTCACGAATGACTCCTTGGAGGGGCTTGGGCTGCACGAGCGAAAAGACCTTGCCGGGCTCGACACCAGTGAGGAAGTTTGACCACTGCTCCAACAAAAGGTCCATTCCCCTTCCTCACCGTGGGCTGAACCAGGTCGTCCCCGTTGTCCTTGGACCGTTTCACCCTCTCATTGTAGCTCTTTCTGCCTGCCGCGTAAGCTCTGTTCGACCAAAAGAACTCCCGTTCGGCAGCATTGTAAACGCAGACGACACATTCATTTGGCAGCCAGTCCGGCGTCATGATTGCTTCGTCCGTCCGGAACAGACTGGCGCCAACTTGCATGGCCATCTCAGCGTCCACCGCTACATAGTAAGGCTTTCCGGCCCGCGTCCCCGCGAGCTTTTTCATGTTCGCATCCCATGGGCGCGCGGCAATGAAAAAATTGTGGGCGCGTCCTGACGAACGTGGCCACCCTCCCGGGATCAAGCCGTGCTGGATGATCTGCGACACAACCCCCTTGTCAGATGAATGGTAAATGATTTTGGGGAAGCTGTCGAATTCCGGGATCAGGTCCGGGCGGAAATTGGCCCTAGGAATGTCGCCGCTGTCAACCATCTCCTTCGTGAAACCTGGATCAAAGGTGTAGGGGCCCCTGATCATCGGAGCAAACTTGCCCTGCTTCAACACGAAGGCGTTGTGCCCCTGATAGGCACGCACACGAGATGGCTTCCTCGGCAGACCCTTCCAGGTTGCTGTCTCATTCTCAGGCTTGCACACCTGCAGTTGGAATCTCCTGGTGTCACTGCTTCGGATCACTTGGAAAATCTCCCAATCCACGACATTGCGAACCTTGTTGCGCAGGTGGTTTTGTGAGTTCCACCCAGTCCATGGAAAGATCTGCAAAGTTCATGTCGGGAGAGGGCAACCCATCTGCCAGTGCATGTCCTCTGAGGAACTTGGACATCTTTCCGGAGATCTCACGGAGGCGTCCGTTGGACTTGACATTTTTGTACGGAATTCTCCCATTCAAATCACTGGGGTCCAACCATACCGCATCCTCCAACTTCTCCTTGGCCTGCGGCAATTTGAGCTTGGCGGCATCATCCATGTTCCCTTCCCAGTCGGAGCTTTGGCAGTGTGATGACTCAATGGCATCTTCTTCGCCTCAGGCTTCGGCTTGTCAGATGACGATGCAGGCTCAGAACGATCGGCAGGCCTCCCGGCGAGCTTGGTCCCTTCAGCCATGACAGTGCTGTCAACAACGATGACTTTCTTGGACTTGTCCTCGTCACCAGAATGGAGACTGTAGCCAGCGCTTTTTGTAGCGCTATAATTGGTTAACTAATATTGCAGTCGCTTAAACCACGTAGTGGCCGTAGTGGTTTCATTTAAATATTACATACGTCGGGCGCAATGACGAACATTACCTGTAGCTACCTTGGGCCAAGGCCCATGCTAAACTGAAACTAGATAGTTTCGGTTTATCCCCTTGTCGCGTCGTGTATGAGAACGGGCTCAATACCCCCACCGCCTAAACGCACGGAACCCAAGCCGCCCAACGCACGCCCAACTCATTCCGCCCAAGTCATTGAACGAAATCATATATTGTTCCGCTTTTCTCACTCCACCTCGCCCATGTTCCCCTGCGCATTTTGCTTGGCATTACCTGGGTCCCATCTTCCCCTGTTTCGTTTTTTCCACCAACCCTTAGGATCCAAGTAGCAATTCTCAACAACATCACCGTTATCATCATCCCATATCATATCGCCTTCATTTTTCCTAGTCATTGTTTCAGTATCACCCAGATCAATTTCATGTCACCAATGCAGCTTGAATTAGACGCGTGGTGGTTCGAGCTTGGCAAGAACCAGGAAACGCGTGCCCTTTCTTCGCCTTCGGTCACAGCATCTCACAAGTCATGATGCCTTTCGTTCCCCCTCGGTTGCTCTCAAATTGTACGTCGTGTGTGTTAGTTGAATGAGAGTAGTTGCAGGTTTTCCTACTCAGAAAGCGCCCCGCACGGAATCCCTTCTGCCCGACTCCAGTGGTTTGTTTTTCCACAGATGCAACGCCTCATTTCACCCCAGTTTCAATGTATCCCGCCCATCTTGGAGGATCATTTGGCATGTGCCAGTCAACACAGCCAACACGAAAGTATGAGCATCGTAGGTGGTGATGATGATGACGACGACGATGACAATGATGATGAGGAGGACGGTGGTGATGAAGTTGTAGATGATGTAAAATTTTGTAATCCGGAGTCCATGCATGATGTAGTTGACGATGATGATGATGGTGATGATGAAGATGCAAGTGCAGGTGGTGTAGACGAGATCATGTTGAGAAGAAGTAAAACAGGTGAAATTGGCAGCAGTTCTTTGGGGGAAACCTTTCGCAGGGGGCTTCGGGAAAAAACGCAAAAAAATGCAACACAAAATAAGATCCTTGTGGCACACCAGGGGCTCCCACAACCAGGCTCGGAGTAGGAATGGTAGATCCTCGGCAATTTGTTCTGCACCTTGAACTGGCTGCCAAACCTCCCGCAATGGAGTTGGATGCCTGTTGCTGAGCACAATGTTCGATGATGTCCAGGGTCTCTTGATGGAATTCTGTGGTACCTCACAAAAATATTTCCGAGGTTTTCCAACAAGTCGCGCTAAGATCTCCGCAGAGCATTGCGCGAGCCAGCGCAATTCGCACTTCACCACATGTGTGGACAACGGACGCGAACGATCTCCGCAGAGTTGCCCCGGGACAAGCAAAATGCGCGCATTTCACCACACGTTGGTCGTGTGATGTGACGATCTCCGCAGAGAGTTGCGCGCGGGCCAGCCTGGATCGCAGTTTCACCACGGTTTCGTTCATCCGGCTGCCGCTTTCCTTTCAAGAGAGGAATTGTGGTGTTTTGCAAAATTTCATGAAAATTGATCACCTGATGTAGATGATGTTGGAGGTGTCTTGTGGAGTTCGTAGAAGTTGATTTTCTACATGTATCCTGTGTGTCCACACCTGCGTACATGATGTAGATGGTGTAGAATTTTCCAAATGATGTAGGAGGAAGTGTTGATGACATGAGATGATGTAGCTAGGTGGTGATGGTGATGATGACGACAAAAATGACGCAGGCGACCATGACGAAGTGACGTAGGTGGTGATGTTGATACTTTGAACTTTGAGACGTAGCGACAGTCCATGTTGATGATGTAGGTCATGTAGATGATGATGTCGAGATATGTCGAGAAGAAGGCGATGTTTCGGGAGAAATTGGCAGAAAACAATTCTTCTGGAATTGTCAGGAGCAATGGCGCCCTTTCCCAATCACAGCATGGAACCCAAGAATTGAATGATGAAACAATTTACGAATACTGTCCGGGTTCCGCATTCAAAGAAAAGGGCCCGCGGTCGAAATCTGGCAACATACCATGGGTAAAACCTCATGTGTAAAAGGGTAGTTGTAGAGATGACATGTCATGACACGTGCATGTCCGCAGCCCCTTTTGAGCACACGCCGTGCTTCAAGGAAAAGGTGCGACGCTTGAGTGTTGCATTAGGTTTGTAACTAGGACTGAGCCCAATACGCCCGACCACTGCTACCTCTGCTTTTGCGTGGTAGCGGAGCTGTGAGGGTAGACCCTCCGCTCCAGGTCTCTGAGCGGTCAGACCCGCCGACCAAGGTCGCGGGCAGAACCGCATCTCACTAGCGGGTAGCCCCGCGTGGCCAAGGCCGCGTAGGACTTTCTCGCCAACACGGCGGATCCCAACCGCAGCTGGGAACCCACGTGGAATAGATCCTGGGAAAGCCGGGGTTGGACACAGGACTACTACTCTCATTGGTCCGACCGTGACTAGTCCAACCGTGACTGGTCCAACGGCCAAGACCAACAGAGCCGAAATAGGAGAGGCTTCAGGTCAGTGGCCCGAACCCTGGCCAGAGCCAACAGGGGGCCAAGACCGTAGACAGGCAGCAGCTTGGGAACAACAGCAACAAAACCAAGCGCAGCCAGCCCAACCTGAGCCAGCGCAACCAGCGCAACCAGCGCAACCTGAGCCAACTCAATCAGAGCCTGTGCAACAAGAGCCTGTGCCGCCCGAGCCGACGCCGCCAGAGCCAGCACAGCCAGAACCCGTGCAGACAACTGCACAACAAGAGCCAGCGCAGCCGGAGCCAACGACAGAGCCCGTGCAGCCTGAGCCAGCAGCTGAGCCAGACACACAAGTCACTCAGCCAGAAACCAAAGCTGAACCGGAAACTTCTACCAAGGAGGAACCTGAGCCAGTTGCAGCGGAGGTCCCGCGCACCGAACCCAGCGGTGGCTCAAAGGTTAATAGTGGAGTGAGGAGCGAGCGGGAAGAACCGCCTGAAGGCAAACCAGCCTGAGAAGCGGCCGAAGAGACAACAGTCATCCTTGTGCCAAAGGCTGAAAGAGCAAGGAAGGCCTACGTTGAGAAAGGCATCGCTGAGGCCAAGCAGATCCTCAACGAGCCATTTTGGAGGCGACATCAGCAGCGACGAAAGCTTCGAGATCTTGGAGTTTCCTCACGATCCCATAAAGCAATATTGGGAGGAGCAGAAACCTAAAGAGGAGAACAAAAGCAAACCTACGCCTGCCAGCAGCTCAGCAGGGTTAGCCGCGCCGCCGCTGTACGCAGCGGGCATCCCGCGTGTTCAACCCCCCACCAGCGTAGGTGAACAGCTGGAGGTAGCGTTGGATCTTTGTGACAAAATTCAAGGGGCTTTGAGCCAACAACCTGAACCACCCCTTGCAGGGGCAGGCGCCAGTTCAGACCAAGCGATCCAGCAAGATGGATCAGCAAGCGGCAAGCCAGCTGCAACTGCAGATGGAGGCTCTAGCGAGTCAGGTGCAAGCGTTAACTACCGCCCAACAGAGTCAAATGCAAGTAAACGCGCAGCTGCAGCAAGAGAAAGAGGCTCTCGAGCAACACTCCAACGGCGTAACAACATTATTGCAGGCATCTCTCACAGGCGCCGGTCAAGGTCAGCATCCCCAGCAAAGCGCGGGGAGCTCCGCCGCCGGCAGGCCCGTTAGTCACATCGATGTGCTGAAATCTGTCAAGCAGCCCCACTCCTTAAAGGATCGAGATCAATGGGAACGCTTCAGCTTTCAGGTGGAAACATACCTGGCATTGCCGAGTGAAGAGTTTCCTGACGAGCTTGACACAGCACGAAAAAGCACAACGTTTGTTGACCCTGCGGATATGACACATGACTGCAAGTCTCGAGGGAGACAGCTGTTTGCAATGCTGAATTCATGGACGCAAGAGCTGACTGTTGCGACAAAGATCGCCAGACGTATAAGAGAGCAGAATGGTTGGGAATTCTTGCGGTTGCTTTGGCGCGAGCTCGCCCCGGACAACCACTCTAAGAGTTTGGTCTGGAGACGCCCCTCACTCAGCCAAAAATTTCCCACCAAAGAGGCAAACTTCTCAGCTGCATTGCAAGAGTGGGAAGCTGATCTCGACAAGTATGAGGCCGAATATGGCCAAGTCAAAACCATCAGCGACGAAGACAAGCGCGCTGTAATGCTGACAGAAGCCCCAACAGCCCTGAAACAACACCTTTCCATGCACATAGGAACTTTAACAACTTACCAGTCTGTGCGTGAGGTGGTGGTTTCATATCTGCAATCAAAGCAGGTGTGGAAACCATCAGCTGCGTATGCGGGTGCCGCCGCACGCAAAGACCCTGATGCCATGGAGATCGGTCAAATCGGTCATGGCAAAGGTAAGGGTAAAGGAAAAGATGGCACAGGAAAGGAGGGCAAGAAGGGCAAAGGAAAAAAAACAAAAGGGAAAAGCAAAGACAGCCACAACAGCGGAAAAAGTGGCAAAAGCAGCGACAGCAAAAACAGATGCGCCATCTGCTGGAAAAGAGGCAATACGACGGAGAAGTGTTGGTTCAAGTCGAAAGGTCAAGAAAAGGGCAGAGGGAAGAAGTCCGTTTCAGCAGTCGCTGAGGGTGACACATCCTCGGTTGTTTCTGCTGGGCCCTCGGCATCTCAAGTGGGAGGAAGCAGTAGCGTCATCACTCTCCCATCCTCGACGCAATACAAACAACAGAAAAGTGTTGGTAAGATCGGGGAACACCGGCTTCTCATGTCAAGGCCGTCCAAGAGTGGCAGAGCAGCATCCAGAGCGCTGAGTCCACTTTAGCAGAACAGAGCAAAGTTTCACAACTTGAGGCCATTTTGGCCAATTCCCAAAGGAGAGAATCCGCAACCAAGTGATTCCATTTTGGCACTGAAAGACAAACCAGGCTGGCATGACCTCAGTCTTGACACTAAGGTGTACGTGACGAAGGGTCGTTCTGGTCGCAAAAGGAAATACGTGACTCCAGGACCTCAGTATCTTGAGTACACTTTGAGAACAGCTTGGCAATGGAGTGAAAAGTTGCAACAATGGCAATGCCAAAAGCTCAGAAAAAGAAGTGGAAACTGTTGAACGAGCCCCACTCAGTCCTCGATGGCAACAAGGTCTCAGCCATCCAAGTCGTCAACACGGGAGAGAATCCACGACTGGCCAAGATTGCCAGCCGGGGTACTCTTGTAGTAGACATTGGAGCATGTTCCTCAGTGTGCAGACCTGGGGCGTTTCAAACAGCCGCCTTGAAGTCAGAAGCGGTAGGAGAACTCTACACTGTGGATGGCACACCGCTCAAGGCGTGGGGGGGGATCCGCCCAAGATTCAGGTTAGGTAACCAGCACAAGGAGGAAGCCGTTGTGACTTTCCAAGTAGTGGAAGGTATCACGGATAACACCGTGTCTGTCAACAGAGCACTTGACATGGGTGCCAGTGTTCACTTTGAACAGGACAACTGCTTAATACAATGTGCAAACGGCAGCAAAGCCACCTTTGCCCGGAACGGCAAACAGTTCCTTTTGCCATTTGAAGAACTGGAACAGCGAAAGGCTTGGCAAGCAAAGATCGCAGCCATCGATCCAGCCGATGAGGAAGCCATGGCAGTGGAGCAATATGCTCTACATGGCGATGAAGAAGGAGATGCAGTCAAAGAGCATGCAAGGCGTGAAGAAGAAGCAGCCGCTGAACAAGACTTAGCGCTGGAGGATCGAAGTCTGTTAGCCGAACTTGAGGAGGAGGCACAGCCCGAGGGACCACCAGAGGCAGTCCCGGTTGCTCAACCCGACTCACCCACTGAGCATGAGCGGGAACTTCACCGCCTGACGCATTTGCCTTTTGCCCCGTGGTGCGAATTCTGCACGGGCAGGAAGGCCCGCCAGGATTGCCATAGACGTGACCAATCCTCTGAGAAGGAGGGAACTGGAATGGTCCAAATGGACTGCTTCTTTCTTGCCACCGAAAAGGAAGAAGAGGTGGAAGATGAGTCACGTTTGGTGACCATCCTGTGTCTCACGGACACCACTACAGGATTGTCCCTGGCACTGCAACTTCCAAACAAATCCCGTGAAGTGTCGCAATCCAAGTATGTTCTGAGAAACATCGATCTTTATTTCAAGACACTCGGGTATGACAAGATCATTTTGCAACAAGATGGCGAACCTGCAATCCGAGCCCTGGGAAGTAGTATCTGACGTTACATTGGAGCTTCCAAGGTCTCCGTGCGGGAGTCGCCGCCCAAGCAGCACCAAAGCCAAGGCGCTGTAGAGTCCATGAATGGATTTGTTGCATCACAGATCAGAGCTCTATGGATGGATGTCCGGACTCGGTACCCCGAACTGGATGTCAGTTGCAATTTAACCCCGTGGCTAGTGCGCCATGCAGCATGGCTCATAGCTCGTTATCACACAAGATCACGTGATGGTCTCACTCCATACAGAAGGGTCAATGGAACTGACTACAATCACTCACTGGCAACCCTGGGCGAAATCGTGCTGGGAAAGATCCCAATGCCAAAAGGCAAACTGCAGAGAAGGTGGCTGAAAGGTGTGTGGCTAGGAAAGTTGGACAGAGACGACAGCCATGTAATTGACACCTCAGCAGGTGCAATTGCTGTGCGGTCGATCCGCCGCTTGCCGAAGGAGGCCCAGATCGACAATGAACACATGAGTGAAATGAAGGGAATCCCATGGCAGCCAGGAGACGGCGTCCGACACAAAGTCGCCAGGGAAGTATCGCAACCAGCGATCATTCCTGCACCAGCCGCTGCGGGTAATGCCGCGTCTGCAGAAGGAATAAATGAATCCCATCCAACTTTGGCAGAAGATGAAGAGAAGGTTGACGAAGAGGGGGCGGCAGTCGTTGCCGCAGCACAGCTTGAGGAGTTGATCGGCCCAATGGAAGAAGAGGGCGAACACTTCTCAGCGGGTGCTACCGCGGAAGACGATATGGTTGATAGTCTGACTCCTCCGCCTTCTCCGCCGTCTGCAGCAGCAGTCTCGAGCGAGCAACCTCCGCCCTTCCGCGGTGCGGGTTGGTCATCAAGTCTGCAAAGCCTTCCAAACGAGCCCACAAGTCCCAGTGGCTAAATGAGGGAAGCGTGAGCGGGAGCCATCCGCCCAACTCACGCCAGGTGAAGCAGAACCCAAGCAGTCCCGACAAGCAGGGATCATGCGACATCTGACCAACCGAGAAATCTGGGAAAAGATCCAAGATCGGGGAAACGCAGAGGAGGAAAGCAATCCTACTGCAATCCAACGGATTTCCAATGTGACGGACTTTGTGGATCAACTTCTTGACCCACAAGAGCTAGAAAAAACGAGCAAAGAGCAGCTCGCCAAGCTGTGGGCAAGAGGCGCTTTCACGCCAGGCCACAAAACGGAAATTCCGACTGGTTCCCAAGTGTTTTCTCACAAATGGGTCGACAAGTGTTCCAAAGGGAGGCACAAGTCGAGATTCACATGTGCCGATGTGAAAGCCCGATATAGTGCGGAAGAGGAGGACGGCCTGGATGTGTTTGTGCCGACTCCGACACCTGAGTCGCACAATCTCTTAGAGGTATATGCGCTGCAGAATTGTTTCTATACAAGGAGCCTTGACATCGTTGCCGCCTTTTTGATCTGAAAAGATCGAGGTGCAACGGAGGGCAAGCCCGTTTATGTTCGTGCACCTATCGAGTGGCACGACCTCTTCCTGGAGTGGCTCGAGACGCTCAATCCTCAGGAACGAGCCTGGTACAAAGAGCGCTTCAAGGAAATTTATTTCCGCCTGGATGAAATCTTGGATGGAAATCTTTATGGAAGAAGGACAGCAGGATCGGTGTACCGCAATGAGCTCGAAGAGATTCTGTGCTCGCGGGTAGATCCGCAGCAATATGCCTTTGTCAGGGGACAGAAGGACCCATGTGTGTTTCGATGCACAAAGTCAGGCTTTATGCTGCTGCACCACATCGACGGCATCCGAGCTGCTGGACCAGAGAAAGCCTTAGCACAGCTTTTTGAAAAAGAGTTGCCCCGACTCTGCGAAGTTCAAGCGGGCGAACTCGAGCGGGAAGGCACCGCCGTGGAATATCTCGGTCGGACCAAGATCCAACAAAGGATGCGATCATCACAGTGCCAGATGAACGTCATTACAAGGCCGTGATTTCCGCAGCGGGCATCTCCGCCAAGGACCGTAGTGAGGTCCCTTCCAGACAATTTAACCTCCTAGAGACTGAGCCACTTGATGAAGCGCAATGCAAAAAGTACAGGAGCACGGAGGGCTCAGCCATCTACTTGTCACTTGACAGGAAATTTGCTGTCAAGGAGGCTGCGCGAAGAATGTCAAACCCCAGGAAGTGTGACATGCAGTCTGTGAAAACCTTGGCTATACTTGCAGGCACACTCCACCGTTTCACGGGTGATTACCTGTGACCAGAAGGTAGGTGAGCCCTGGTCGATTGAGCTTTATAGCGACAGTGGCTGGGCAGGATGCCTGGAGACACGCAGGTCAACAGACAGCCACCTAGCCATTGTGGCAGGGGCAGTTGTGACTTGCACAACTCAAACCCAACCAGGTTTACCTGCAACGTCATCGCCTGATGCCGAGCTTCGAGGAGTATCTCGAGCGGCAAGAGAAGGGATCTTCTTGAAGGATCTCATCACTGGACTTTGGGCAGGCGTGCGGGAAGCCCCGCCTATGGACTGACAGTTCATCGGCAATCCAAGCTTCAAAACGCATTGGGCCTGGAGCCAAGCTGCGTCATTTGGAGGTGTGTGAGTTTTACGTACAAGGAGCCTTGCAGGCCAAACTGTTGTCTTTAGGGAAAGTCAAAGGAACAGTGAGCTGTGCGAATTTTCTCACAAAGCATCCCAAGTCCGGAACGGAGGTGCGAGAAGCGCTCCCGGGACTTGGAATGTACGAACCTCCGAAAGAAGAAGACATCCTTTCAACCTCAAAACAAATTAATCAATGTGAAAGTATCCCAAATCAACAAACAGCCAACATGGAAGACACCAATCCCAGCTTCTGTCGCCTGGACACACAAGCAGGCAGAAGGAGCGGGAAAGACCGCCACGGTGACGCAAGGGAACGCCAAGGTCAATGCCATGAAGACCTTGGTACCCCTGAGCCAGATCAATGCTGTCGCAGCCCAACAGCAGGAAATCAACACTTGGCAGCTGTTGATCCTCTATGTACTGGCAGCAATTGGAACTATCACCGTGTGGTGGAAAATGTGTCAACTTGGCAGATGGATCGCGGACTGGCTCTTTCCTCTTGAGCCAGAGGAACCTGCTCCGACCCCGGAAGTTCAGCTGCAGATCCAAGGATCGCAAATTCAGCTGACTATGAGGCTCACCGCAATCCGCAATGGAAGGCAACTGGCGATCACCACTGGAAATGCTCGAAATGCCGCGCCAGCGGAAACCCCGCGGCAGGAAGGAGTGGAACTGACTCCTCAAGCTGTCGAAAGGTGGCATGAAGAAAAATGGGTCCAAAGGGGAGCAGAAGCCAATATGACCCTAGAGGAATTCATCAGATGGCGCAGGCAAGAAGAGCGACTGATCCACGGTGAGGATCCCGATTCCGGAGAGCACAGGGATGTCCCGCCGGAGCGGGAAGACCCGCCAGAGCGGTTTGACCCGCCGGAGCGGGCAGACTCGCCGCAGCGAGAGCCCGAGTCCCAACAAGACATTGAGGACGTGACTCGAAGCGATCCCTTCCAGAACATGACGGAAGAGGAGCTCGCTGCGTGGCGAAGAGCCGAAGACCGGTTCTTAGGGATGTAGACCTTTTAGGGTCTCACCAAGCAACATGTCACTCGAAGGAGGGTGGCAACATACCATGGGTAAAACCTCATGTGTAACATTTAGCTGTAGAGATGACATGTCATGTAAGACACGTGCATGTCCGCAGCCCCTTTTGAGCACACGCCGTGCTTCAAGGAAAAGGTGCGACGCTTGAGTGTTGAACTAGGTTTGTAACTAGGACTGAGCCCAATACGCCCGACCACTGCTACCTCTGCTTTTGCAACATCCAATAATAGAAAGGCAGCGGCCATGGCCATAGGCTTGCTGGAAACACACGTCATTGAAACCAGATAGCGCAAAATTTCAGTCTCGATTGCGTAGAGGACACGTGTTCCTTGAATTATTGTCTCGCAAACGTCGGATCGAAGTGTGCCACCTGTCCGTTGTCAGACAGATGTTTGAACAAACCATGGCCATCCCATAAATTAAAAGACCGCGATTCCGATTCCACCAAACAACTAAGAGGTCCAAAACATGTTCAAACATATACTGCGCTAAAAGGTGTTCAATTCAAACAAAACCATTCACGCAGAACCAACTGTGCAACCCAGAGTTGATAAGTGACTTTGGATACTGGCCGGCGGAGATCAATACGGTCCATTTTGTTCGGTCTTCACGGGGCTACCAAAAACTGTGGCAAGTAATTTTGCCGGTGTGTGTTGCACAATGGCACGTGCGCAAGCAGCGAGTGCAAGAGCTTTGGTGGGAGAGATACCTTCTGTGCACCCGTGCGCCACGCAGAATAGTTTCGGCGCTTGGCCCTTGGAGGAAAGGCAAACCAAGATATCACAGACAAAAACAGGAATAGGAAACAAGGCATAGGGGCAAATGCACGAACATCATAACATAATCATGGCATGTGGCAACGACATGAAAACAACGACGGGATGTGACCAAACCAATGGGAACAAGTGGTCAATCTTGTCATCATTTTAGGTTGCGATGTGTGGGCCATGTGGGTGCGGGTGCGTCAAGGGTCGATGGATCTGCGGGTACGTTGAGGGAAGTAAGGTTCTTCGCAGGGGCTTTGAATAGGCCGTTGAAGATTTGAAATTGTGAGTCCCTTTTTCCCCAACAGCGTAAGCTCATGGGATCTTCAGCCCAGAATAGCTCCGGCGTGCACTGGCGCAGGCGCCGGGTCACGTTCAACGAGGTTCCGGAGAAGGTTCTGAAGGTTCCGGCGAATCTGATTGAGGCTTCGGTGCAGAGCCAGGTCAGAACAGGGTTCCGGAGAAGGTTCCGGAGAAGGTCTGGGAGGCTTTGGTGCACAGCCAGGTCAGGTTCAACAGGGTTCCGGAAAAGGTTCCGGAGAAGGTTCGAGGAAACCTTGGCGCAAAGCCAAGCCAGGTTCGGAGAAGGTTCCGGAGAAGGTCTGGGAGGCTTTGGTGTAGAGGTCAGGTTCAACAGGATTTGCGGCCATTTAACTGACGGAAACTGGGTTTTCCAGCGCTTGGCTTCGCAGCACGTTTCAGAAAGATTTGCAAAAATAAAACGTTGCAGCTGCTGGGTATACCACTGCAGGTTATTTTTGCCATCAGCTATCATTGATGATGTCGGGGTCATCATTTTCCATCATTGGAAAAATTAAAAGCGACCATTGAATCGGACGGAAATCGAAAATTGTAGTGATGCATTGTGTAGATGAAAGGGGGTTATTAATATTTTTTTACAATCATCACAGCATTCTGATTGCAAGAAGCGGCAAGTACGAATGCCAAACTTAGTCGTGCCCAAAGAGACCCTGTGCAAAGAAACTGATCTGGCTGGGTGTATGGTTGGGTTTCCCCTTCAGTGCGCAAGATGGGATGGAGGATATTTTTTTTTGCCAAACCCGCATGCAGCGTCAACAACTTTTGGGTCATTAACAGATTTTTTCACAATCATCTGCGATGGAACAACCAATTTGGCTCAAGTCTCCGCCATGCACGCGCCTTACCTGTTCACTCGTTTTCACATGAAACATGATTTCCTTGACCTCGGTTGTTTGCTTGGCAGCCTTGTGCACCACCTTTGCAACTGCAGAGGGCCCGAGCTCGTGCGATGAGTCCAGCATGCTTCAAAGAGCAACTCGTGAAGATAAGCAGCCTGGCTGCGGCTGGGACGTCGGGCGCCCCCAAGATTACAGCATCAAAGAGATGATTCAAGCGCATGCAGATGTCAATGAAACTGAAATAAATTCATATCATATCACCAACAGACGCTGGCTGCGTGCACGGTTCATGACTAGACCTACGTCTTGTCCACCGGCGGATGGTGCTATTCCACGGCCAACCAGTCACTGATCAGCAAGGATGATATTCGGTCGGCCAAGATTATTTCCCGCCACAACGGCACGTGCTCTTTGACGAGGGCCTCGCGAAGGCCATGTCCCAGTTGCTCTTCAAAGATGGTGACTCCGTGACAGATTTGGGGGCTGGCGTTGGACAAGCAGGACATGCCCTTCGCGCAAAGCTCCCAAAGCTTGACTACCGTGGCTGTGATGGAACTGGGAATGTGGAAGACTATACACAAGGGTTTATGAAGTTTGCAGATTTGACATTCCGCATGCCTCTGGAAGTTTCCGATTGGGTGTTGTCCTTGGGAGTTGGGGAGCATATCCTACATGAGTTTGAAAAGGAGGTCATTCGGAATTTCCACGTTCTGAACCGCAAAGGTGTGCTTTTGAGCTGGGCAAGTCTCAAGCAAGGCGGATTCAACCATGTGAATTGCCACTTGCAAGTGTACCTCCGCAAAATTCTTGCGGCCCTTGGCTACGAATATGACAATGCTACGTCTAAAGCGTTTCGCCAATCGACAGTCGTATTGTGGTTCCAGGAAAATCTGATGGTTTTCCGACGCAAGTCACTGATTGATGCATGAAACTACACTCGGGAAAAAAGGGCTCTGTTGGAAGCTGGACCATGCGAATATGGATTTCTGGGTTTGAAGCACGGTTCCAGGCGCTTATTGTGTTTTTGTTTCATGGCGAGATTTCATTCGATAAACATACCGAAGAACATTCGCGGCCGCACATGGTTGGAATACCTTCAACTGCTTAAACCTTAAAACCCAAAAGGCCTGATCCTTGAGGATTTTGGGGGAGCAAACAAAGCAGTCACTGTTCTTCATGCGCCAGTAGTGCCCTGCCGTGCTGGGGCAGAAGTTTCGGAAAGAGTAGCGCCTACGGGAAATCAATGTCCAATAGGAAAGTTTTTGGGAGGGAGCGTTGGCATGAGCTGAGTCAATGACAACGGCTTGGACGACGCAGAACGACCTTAAATGAAATCAATTTTAATCTTTTTTTCGTTTGTGAGGTTGCGAGAAGCCGAACGGACATTGACTGGGCAAGAAGACTTGACTTCTGACATCTTGTGACATTGTTTAATTTTCGAAGGAAGTTTAGAAGTCAAACTTCCGGCAATATGGACAGATGAAAAGCAGAGATGGGAAGAGTCAGAGAAGAGAAGACAAGAAACAAAAATCAAAAAAGAGAAAGTCTCAGAAGAAAGAACGAAAAGAAAGTCTCATCGAGGTGCGCGAAAAGGTAGGAAAGTCGCGAACCACTGTGTTTTTCCAATGATTTGTGGCTCCGGAGGGTCGAAAAGTAGGCTCGCTAAAGCGGCGGGTGCGGAGCCATGTGGTCAGATGAGAGATGAAAAGTTGCAAGCCGTTGTGGCGCGAAGCACATTTCCAAGTCAAAAGTGTAAAAAACTGACGGGTTCAGAGCACTTTTGGAAGTTGAGAGGTCGAAAAAGTGCACGCCCTCGATGCTGGAAAATGTATTGCCCATATACTATATGAGTATAACTAATGATGGTAGATAAACATCGACGAACGGAACCGAGGGGATAATAAGAGCGACGGCGCATTTTTTCAGTGTTGGGGTAGTAGCCCCGACGGCGCTGGAAAATGTGTTGTCTAGATGAGTATGATTCATGGTATATAGAAGAGCGCCTCAAGTCAAGCCTACGAAACTTTTTAGGCTGCAAGGGAAGTAGAAGAACCGACTGCAAGACTCCAACATGCTGGTACTGGGAGGTCATTTTTTTTTATTGTGGTTGAATTGCGCAGCCCGTTATCCCACAAAGATTTTTTTTTGTAGTATCTCCACGACTTGGATTGCGACTTTAAACCCGCATGAACATGCCATGTTGCGTCGAAAAGCGCGCTTGAATATGACCAGGTATGGCAATCTTCGCAGGGGAAAACGGCGAACCATGACAGCAATGTTTATAATACAATTTAAGGATGCGAGCGGCAATCCAAGGTGTTGGGACCACGACCCAGCCCCTGCCCCACTCGCCGTGTTTGTTCCGAGGATATCCTACCAGACACCCCATATGAAGAAGCCTCTCCTGCAATCGTTGTCTTTGATTCGACAGGTCACTTCTCCGGCATGACATTGCCACCCAACGCAGAGCAGCTCAAATCCTTCTTGGGCCCAGTCGGTACACGGATGCCCTTCGGAAGTTTGGTCCCTTGGCCGAGCGTCTGGAGTGCTAAGGGACGCTAAGTTAACTTGGTTCGTGCAACAGCACACATTTGGATGATGACTAATTGCATTGTATCACTTATACCGGACATACCGGACACCCCATATGTGGATAGTTATAGACTTGGAAGATAATCATCGACTACTTGAGCCCCATATTTCTAGGACAGGTGGCTCTGACCACCCATATT
>Ga0126342_10003206_pt1 | contig 26773 bp, 27 predicted proteins | sample Cyp1metagenome_FD_92528 | JGI IMG/M metagenome (GOLD analysis project Ga0126342, IMG submission 92528) | Coral microbial communities from Lord Howe Island, Old Settlement Bay, Australia - Cyphastrea 1 metagenome | ecosystem: Host-associated > Invertebrates > Cnidaria > Coral ...
CAGGAACAGAAATCAACAGTTCAAACTGGTTTGGCGCAGGTACGCACGGGTGATCAATCCGTGCTTCCTGGGATGCTTGCAAAGAGCTTCGTTGGGCAGAGCTTTGCAAGTCCCCTCTGCCCCACTGCATGTTTGAAAAATGTGACGTCTGAATCAAAAACTGGGCCCTGTGCAAGAACGGTGTACACATACACACAAAAAAAACAAAAAAAACGTTGTCAACATGTTCTGGACATAAGGGGAGTTAACACATTGCACCAAACATCTGGCTTTGGCTCAAGACTGGAATACCATTTTGGACGCATAAATTGGCAAGGCATATTTTCGGTAGTGAAACACCCCTCAGGACTATAGATCTGGATAACTGGATACTCCATTAATTCCATCCAGTGATCCATCTGTCAATCTAGCCTGGCAAGGACAAATGATGAAACATAACATAACGAAACTTAATGTGTATATATGTATCTATGTATATATATATACATATGTATATAAATATACATATGTATATGTATATATTTACATATGTATATATTATATCTATAAGGCCCTATCGCTACACAGTCTTTGAAATGCACTTTCCAGACACAAGGGAGCACCCCCTATCACTAAAGTGCTTTACGATAGTTTTGACCACACCTCAGATGATTGTCCTATTTTGCTTTCCCAAGAAACACTACTTTGGGGCCTCCTAGTTTTAAGTTGGCTTATAAACACCATCAAGATCCATCAAGACATTTCAAGTATAGATATATCTACTACAAACAATATATATATATATATATACCTGCTAAGCCTCTAGACTTGTAATTTCCAATCCAAATTGAAAAAAACACTTTTTCAGGGTCTGAACGCTAGAAGATCGCTCCAGGTCTTTTTATTTCACTCCTGGTCGGTGATTGTCGCTCCAGCTTCCCATATATGCAGAAATCCCGCAATTTGCACACTGCCAAATTGAGGTTGTGCTTATATAAAATACATATTCGATGAAACATGGCTAAAACACCATAATTAGTTGGCATTCTGCACATCACAACCCCAAACAAGCAAGTGCCCATTAAGAGCTGCACGTGTGTGTTAAATTCATATTTCGAAGCAACAGCTTGATAGACGATAGCAAAATTTGCACATATATATAAATTCGATCAAACCCATCGCACAGCCAAAGCAGCAAATCTAAGCTTCTGAGTCCAACTTCCAAACCTGCATAAGCTGTACCAAGTACCTTTCCAATGATCGAACGCAAGTCGCTCGGGGGCTGACTGAGCGCGCTAAAAAAGCTGCTCGGCCTATGAAATCTTCGTCTACACTGCAGCTTTCTACCAATGGGTTAAATATCCAAAAACTCTTTTGACACTGTTCGTCCATTTCATGGACAATCTCTTCCACGCTATGCATTTTTGGGATCAAAGGGAATCTCCTTTCTCTGCGAGCCAAGCTGGCATGTGCCAAGAACCGGTATGCTTCTACAAAGTGGTAGCCATAAGTGATGCACTTTTGAGCAAAAGGCCGTTGCAACCACACATCGGAGTTATATAGAATCCTCATCATAGCATTGAGGGAGCGCACTGCTGACACCTAAGCTATTTAAAGCAGATAAGCAGCAACAATCCCAAAAATAGAATAACATCAAAGAAATCTAACTTGCCAACACAAAAACATTCAAGGAATATAAATTTGCCAGAACCAAGTTTCAATGTATGGAACCCGCTCATCATTCAACTTTTCCAGTTCTTCAGGGTACAGAGTAAGCAAATGCTCTAAGAATTCACTGAGAGTGGAAGTAAGCGATGCTTTGTTCCAGCCCCCAGAAGGTTCTTCCATTGGCCCTCCCACCCCGAATGTGTTAGCATCCAACTTGGTAACAAAGGGTGTGAGATGCCTTGCTTTGCAAAATGCACGGTAGTCCATTGTAACCTGTCGAAAACGAGCATCAACATTGTTTCCAGGGATGGCCTTCTGTATGACGCTCATACTTGATGAAAGGAAAGACTTGCCAACCCCAAGATGTATGGCATGCCACAGGTCAGGACGGTGAAATTTGGCCCGTTCATTGACACAACCATACAACGGTAACAGCTGTGTAAAAGCGGTTTCTGAGCCATCTTCCCAAGGAATAGGAATATCTTCAAGAGCTGCATCCTTCATGCACTGCTTTGAAACAGTCCTGAACTTTGCTATGAGGTTTAGTTGAAAATAGAAACCAACAATGGTAAAAGGGGTGCCCAAACAAATCATAAAAGGAAAGCAAACTGAATCCCTGTACTAGCCTCCAATTTTCCCAGTCTTTCCCCTCAGTCCCTGCCATGCACAAATGACATATCCCCGCAGGCTCCGTGTTTTTGCCTTGACGTTCACCTTTTGGTGCTCGTCTATAGGATCTGTTCAAATTGGCTGAAGAAACCTGTTGGATATACAAAGGGGAAAAACACAGCTTTACTCTTGAATTCATATGATCAAATTCATATACAAACCCAAGAACATATATATATCACAATTTGAAAATGTGCAAGCTGAGAAGCAAGGTAGCTCCAATCCCCTTTGTTGCCAAGAACTATGGGGTATAGTCGGGATCCTCCCTCCAGTAGAATTCCCGTGTACTGAACTGAAGCCAAGTCTTCAACAGAAAGTCGCAGAATATCGTGCCAAACTGTCTCGTCATCTTCATACATCTCCTGCATAATTATTTCGAATGGTGAATGTGGAAGTGTTAAAAAGTCAATCCAGAATCCAGACAAAACCTGTTTGAACTGTGTGAATCAAAATAACATGTGGAAATTAAAATTGACCTTTTAGATTTGAACATTAGAGAAGTTGAACAGGGAGATGTTGGGTGAAAAAAAATATAGCATTAATTGCAAATATATTTATTTCCTTCACTTTTATATGATTCTATTGTTCATCTTTATTTACACTTGTTTTCATCAACCCTTTGAACAGTCCTTGGGAGCCAAGGCAGTGAGAAACCTGGTTTGAAAAGCCGTTCGCAGAAAATTAATAGGAATGCCACTTTCAGCAATTTCTGGAGGTAGAGCAACTTCCCGTGGTCGTCTCTGACTTCCAAATCCAATGGCAGGTTGCCAAGAACAAATTAAGACAGCACTTTTCTTGTAATGCTGACCCTCGTCTCCATGTATATATATTGGAACACATTGTGATAAAGGAATGCCTTGTTTGAATACGTCATGGTTGGGACGCAACACTCTCCATCGTTTCCAAAACTCCTCTAACATCTCCCCAGCACGCTCCAGAGTTTGATAGCCGCCCAAAATTCGATGAAGGTCATTGGTACGACTCATTGCTGCAATAAAGTTTGAGGGTTTGATGTATGGGACGTTCGGGTGCACATCACCTTCACCAATGTTAGCAAACGACAGGTGGACTGGGAAGTTGAATCCATATTTTTGAAAAAATTTCGACACCCCAAGTTCCTTGGATGTGCTCTTGAACTCTCAGCAAGTGCGTTCAGACCCTGAAAAGATGTTTTTTTCAATTTGGAATGGAAATAGGCTTAGCAGGATAAAAGAGGTATATCTGCATGAACATATTAGTGAACCCCCTACTCTTTTAAAGGCGAAACATGGGTGTTTTTGGCTAATTCCTGAAAATAGACTGAATTACAATCAGGGGTCTGAGTGGGTCTCTGGTACAGCTTTCAGCTCGCTAATCACTGGGCACATGAGCCCGCCAGCATCAGTCATGTCATTGAAGTCAGCGATGGCTGTTCGAAGGATCTCAGTGCAAGATTCCTTAGATATGGCAGTGATCGAGTAACTCATCTCAAATTAAAATCACTACGCAAACCTTGCACAACATGGGATCTATATAAAGATCGAACATATACATTCCATGTTGGAATGAACATCTTGAGTTTATAAAACATGCATGAATTAATATAATGATCTTCTGGCGTTCAGACCATGAAAAGCGTTATTTCAGTTTGGAATGGAAACGATAGATGTATGGGGATCAAGGGTGCCATGGGCAAGTGCTGGCCATGGCTCTCCACGACTGTACTGCCATGCCAGCCTCCTAGCTTTGCGGCAAGGGCCTGCGTGGGAGAGAAGGTTCATAGAAGGAGAGAGGACATCAGACCAAGGGCCAGGGATGGACAACACAAAGGATGGAGTGGGACCATTTTTTTCTCCATCGCTAGCAAATCTAAGCTGAATATGTTCACATTTGAATTTTCCCGGTTCGAACTCCAGGATAGTTTCCATTCAAGATTGTGGCCACAGAAAGCAGGTGTAATCATCTGCCAAGGCCAATCCCCACACATCAGTGTTATCACTGGTGTGAACCCATGAAACAAAAGTCAAACTTCCAAGGCCGTGGGATCACTTTGCGGCTCCACTGCCCTTCTTGGACTTGCGCTTCAAGGCGTTGTTTTTTGCCGAAGTCGTACCTTTGCTCTTTTCACCCTTGCCTGGCTTCTTCGCCTTTCCTGTCTTCTTCTCAGGCTGTTCCTCTTCTTCATCCTCCTCCCATTCCTGAGCATCCTCAGCATCCTTCTTCTTATTCTTGCCACTTTTCGTCTTAGCTGCTTTCTTTGGTTCGGCTTCTTTCTGGCTGGGTTCAGACTTTCTCTTTGCTGCGGCAATTGCTTTCTTGAGCATCCTTATATACAAAATGTTGTTTGAATATGATTGAATCTTTGATTGGACCAGTATATAATCTGTTTTCATGATGGGATCATCATGCATGGTTGCATTCTGAACGGACTGTGTTATTTAAGCTGCCGGCTTGTATTGTGCTTCCAATGTGATGAGCTCAGCACACCTTAGGCATGTCCACCACCGAAAACATGACCATATCCCTGACCATATTCGGATTGAAGTAAAGAATATAATAGGTCGACAACCCAGCCTCTTTCCCAAAACCAAGGGACGGTTGCTTGACCAGATCCTTTTCAGTTTTGATTTTGCCCACAAGCCTCGGTGGCCATGGTGGCTAACATGGTCATGGAAAACCCCAAAACTAATTCAACATTGCGAATTCAAATTGACATGTGTGGTTCACCGGCTTCTTTGCGGTCAATCCACATGCGACAGGTTGAACTTCTATAGACATGCCATCATTTGAGGCTTTCAACAAGATACCATTCGGTGGCTATAATATGTACATTTTCAGTGACATAAGTTCTGGCCCATGGTGTTCATGAGGTACGCATTGCTGGGTCTCTGAAAGGATTTGAAGACAAAGTAGACAAAGTATGGGCCCTCTTCATTGGCCACAGATTCTCCTCCATCGGCTTCATTTTTGCATCCACTTTGACCTGGGATGTCCAAATTAAATTTTATGTTCCCACCTATAATTGAAGACATATAAAGAGTGCAGCTGTAAACCAATGACATATATCGATCGATCATTACAACCGTTTGATTGCAGGTGAGGGGCCCTTGTATTTTTGGATAGCTGCCGCTTCAGCGAACGCAATTGCAGTCGGTTCTGCACTACAAAAACAAACTGTCATACCATCCCATTTGACTTTCTCATGCTCATATCCATAAAGGCTGTTGCTGTAGCGATACGGAGGGCTGTGAGTTGCACCAATTTTGTAGATCATGGGCCATTTTTTTTCAATGCACCGATCCAGCACCTGGTAGATGTGTTTCAACGCTTTTCCTGGAAGTGACCCTTTAGCCGGCAAGTCATGCTTGATATACTGATGCTTTTCCATTTCCTCAAAAACTTGGGAAGTTCTTGGCAAGGATAGGATTCCTGGATCCAACCTGGACATCAAGCTCCTGCTCGGCATGACATGACGAATGCACCTGTCTGGCAGGTCTTTGAAGACTGCCTTGGGCTTCTTGGCCGAGATGGGGAAGAAGAAGTGGCAGGACTGACCACACCATAAAACACAAATGTAGGTCGAATGATCATCTTGGGTTCGATGCATGCACGTGAGCTGTGATCAGCTTTAAATTTAATCAAGGGGCACATGGGGGAGCTGCAAATATTGTAGGAGCCGCATTTCTGTAGGCATCAACTAGTTCTCGTAACCACTGCTCTGAATCATCTTCATCATCTTCAACACCAGCAGCTGCCATGCATGAATTAAAGCACAAATTGCTATGGATTTTGATTGATATACCCTATAAACAGAGGACGCCTAATCCATCCCTCATTTGATTTGAGCCATGTAGAGTGAGAAACTCCGTGATGAGAACATTCAACATTTTCCCACATAACATGTATAAAGTTGTAAAGCGATTGGGTCTAACGAAATCTTTCATTGGGGTATGTCAGGTTAAGAGGCCAAGGAACGCCACCAACTTGACATTTTGGGGCTCAAGCTTCTCAACTTTGTCCATCTTCAACTCGGTCATGCACTCTGCGAGCACCTTGAAGGATTTCTCCATGTTGCTAGACACAGCATCAAGCTCATTGGCTAGCCTCAATACAAGGGGATTGGGATCTTATATATATATATATATGAAAAGGTATCCAAATATATAATCCCAAACCATATACCCATCACTATATGGTTAAACCATGCCACAATCCACCACAGGTTTGCAGCTAGAAAACAGGATGTACCGCTCACAAGGGGCTGGGTTCTGTGGATCCCTCATGGTTGCTACCATGTCAAAGATGCTCGAAATCTTGCCTTGCAAGGAGTCCATAAACTTGTTCAAGTCAGCGGTGACCTGTGCCAAATGGGCAAAGAGCCCGCAGGGAAACCCAATCACTGGGTGGGTTCAGTATTGGATCATATTGGATCTATATATTTTTTTCAATATACCCCGATAGACATATATAAAAATATAGTATTGTTTTTTCAATCAGGTAACCTGCTCCCCAACCACTTCGGGCTGCTCAGCATCTTGGCCAATGTCCAAAGCTCCAAATTGGGGTCCATGGTCTGGAGCCACACCTTCAAGATCCTCAGATTCAGCTTTCGATCCCCAATACATGCTAGAATGTATATACATCATTTGGTTTGAAACAATTTTAGTCACTATATTGATTCAGGCACTCCATGGTCATGTTCTTCTGTTCGCCGATGGTTCTCGGTAAGTCGCAGGGTCGTGGTAGTTTCATCCTCCAAAAAATATTCCACAATAGAGGTATTGTATTTCCACTGCCTGAAGGGGCATATGGATCATGAAGATCTCAAATCTGAGCATATGTTGGAAAAGAAGAATGCACAAATTAACAGGGCCTCGTCAAAGCCTGCGGGAATCTGGAACAGTAAGCGATAATCGCGGCAATACTTTCCCTTAGCTCGTTGGGTTTATGTTGGTTGTCATTCTGCCACATGATCCAAGGTGAGATGGACCGCACAGCAGAACCTGCACTTCTCCTTGGGCATGCAGGCAGGGCACCTACTGTAGTCCCCTGACTTCTCCATCTTCTCACGGGTTACCCATTTCCCTTTGACTTCCTTCTCTTTGTGAAGCATTCTTTCCTTCACAACTTTGCAGCGGACTTTGAACTCCGCCTGATAAGGAGCAAGTACATAGATCGATCTCGATGGGGGCTTTTATATAAAAACAAAACATACATGTCATAATTGAATCTGACCAGGAATTCCCAAACCCCGACCTTGACAGCCTTGAATTTGCAACGGTCCGTACCAACCTTCTTGATGCTCTCTAGGAGAGCAATCTCCAGCCACTCTTTCAACTCACCCCCCGTCTTGAAGTCATCGACCACTTCCTGGGGCACATGGCACTTGCCAGATTGTTTTATCTCCACTAAGCGACGCAGACGCATACGAAGAGCGTCATGAGACAGCACCTCAGATTTCAACAATGATATATAGGATTGCAATGGGATCCTGTATACAAAACAAAATCAATTTGTTCTTATATACAGTTTGGATCGATATAGGAAGCAATATCTCTATCCTATGGGGGCTATATATATATAATTTGGCATTTGGGTTAGGGAATAACGTTATATGAACTGCATCAAAAGCACAGCAACTCCATCGGGAGTTCTGATCGGTTCATCATCATCAGGGTTCCCATTGGTGGGGTTGCCTTTCTTTGGTGCATTCTTCGGTTCCACGGTCTTATCAGGAATGGCAGATCTGGGGGTAGTTGATGGAGTCGGGCTTGGGGTAGACGATTGGGAATTGAGACTCGTTATCTGACTCTGCAAGCTTTCAATCTTCTCAAGTGCAAGCCGTAGAAGATCTCCATCACAAATAGCTTTGGAACCGCCCTGCCAAGAGCTGATGAAATGAGTCAATCCAAATAGGTTCTGTTTATAAAAGAAGGGGTTTCTTTCTGTCTATATCTTGAAATAAATTGTATATCATTCTATCATCTTTGGGCGACAAAACTCCTATCCCGATCCAACAGATTCCCAGCGATGACAGGCACAGTCCTTCACATCAGATTTCTTCCCATCAGAGGCCTGGACGAGACAAGGTTAAGTCGGATTCTGTGGCAGTTTTGCATAACCTCGTGTAGCATATGAAACTTTAAAGATTCAAATATATGAAATATATATAATTGCTATATCTGTCGATTGGGTCCCCATAAATTTTGTTGCTGTGGGTTTGGATTTGGTTCCACACCCCACCCAGCCTCTGGCGTAAGAGCATGAGATGTTGGGGTCGGAGAAGTGCACTCAGTTGAAGTCGGAGTAGCCTCCATGCATCGGAATCCACCATGAGAATTTTTATATAACTTATATGGCCATGGGAATTCACTAGCTGAAGTATTTATATGTTGCATGGGGTTGGCATATCGGAATGATCCTCAGCATATGGGTTCTATATATAATCTCATGCATTCAACTCCCCATAGATCTCCTAGCCTCCACAGCTGCCAACTTTGGTGATGCCGCTGATGACAGAGAAGCAGCAATCTCTGAAGCATCCTGAGTTTTCACAGCGTTTTGAAATACATGGGTGGCTTTTTCTTGGGAAAAAACTAGGGTGCGCCAGTGAGCATATATATCTATTACATCGAGACCCTATACCTATATAGCAAACAACACATGTATATGATTTTACAGCCATGATTTTAATCAATGTTCGGCAAAGATTCAGCAGGTTGCGTCTCCTGATCACAAAGAGCCACTGTGCTCTTGCCCCTGGAAAGCTTCACCTAAGCATCGAAGCAGTTCTGGATTTTTGCATATATAGGGTCTATATATATATATATATATGGTATATATAAAAATATCACAAGTTTGATGTGTATATATACACCATATAGAAAGCATGGGCACAGGATGGATAGATATGATATACATGATTCTGGTACCCAAACTTATACATAATGGCCGACTATGCAGCCCAAGTTTCCGGAGAAGTTGGCTCCTTCTTCACCTTCACTGACATCTTTGATAGCAAGCCCTGGGCTTCCTGCAAGAAATAGGGGTGCACACAATTCCCATTTGCCATGGAATGTTGACTTTCATATTCCCCTTTTAGATCCATTTAGAACAAAACCAATTGGTCCTTCAAAGTCCTTTCCAACTCTTCAGGGGTCATATCCTTCATGGCAGTCAAGTCAAGACCAGCCGTCGCTGCACAGGCTTTGACTCCCTTTTCAAGGCTACCACAAGACCAGGCACGGCTCTGAAGCGTGTGGGTCGACATGGTTCCCCAGGGCAATGTCCAACTAAGAGAAGCTTGGTTAGCCAAAAAATGCTAAAGATATATATATATATATATATATCAACGACAAATCTGATCCATGCTGTTGAGTGGCAATTCCAAAAGGGCACATGAAGCAACGAGGGGACTAGACTATATACCCAAAAAACATATGTTTTGATTTTTATCGTGGTGGGGGCCAAGGATCCAGGCAATGGGTATATAGTCTAGTCACCTGAAAAGCAGCATTGCATGTTTTCTCGATGAACTCATGCCAGCGTCGATCCAATCTGGCAGCCAACCCCCACACATTTGTCGATAAAATGTTCAAAAATACGTTATGATGTGATATTTTGGAGGGCCAAAAAAGAACGTTATTTTAACGTTTTTTTTGCATTCTTTGAACGTTATTTGCACGTAATTTGAACGTTCAATGAACGTTCTTTGAACGTAAGTCGAACGCTTCTGAAATTGAACGTAAAAAGTCGCTCCAGAACGTATATGCTTTTTTACGTACCATAACGCCTTTTTACACCCCAAGTACGTGTAAAAGTTGCCCCAGGTCGCTAAAGAACGTTCTGTCTCAAGCTTGAAATTTGAGTTATTTTTTCGTCCCCAAAAAACCATGTTTTTCCTCAAAAAAATCCAAAATTATTCTAATTGGAATCGAAATTACCCATTTTGGGCCATGTAGCTGGTCATCACAAGTGTGTGGGAATCACCTTCCGCCACCTTTCTGGCAAAACTAGGTACTTGTTTCCTCGCAAATATTTAATGCAATCTTTAAAGTTTGCTTCTCCCCAGTCCCTCCAGGGAGTCTCATGGAAGAGTTCGTGGGCAGGGGCTGAATTCACCGGTGGTTTTCCCTCCCCCCCTTCATCAGCAGCGGCATCAGGCTGCAGATCTTCTGGCCGAACTCTTTTGTATATGTCCTAGGCAGCGGGCTGGAAGCCCAGGAAAGGTTGAGATATATAAATTATAAATATATATAATTGGAAATTGGAGTGATCCTTTTATATATATTTCCATATATTTCCATATATCAACCTTTCCTGGGCATGGGCCAAGAATACAGGATGTTATATCCATTTATATAAGAAACATTAAGAAACTTCTGCCACCCAAGGAGACTGCAAGATTATATTGAAAGGATCAACCATATAACTATTGAATTTTCAGTAACTTTGGGGAATAGAGCAATGTTTGGGTTTCGATTGGAATAGGTCAATATAGAGATAAAACCAGGTGAATCAAGTATACTCAGAGGGTTTCCATTGTTTTTTGGGGTTGGGTTAGCAGGCGATTATTTGGTATTATAAAATGGAGAACAAAATTCAAGCTTAGACCCTTATATATACTGATTGAGTTTTATATAGGACCCCCAGTGTGCAATTATATATATAAGATCAATGTTACTTTGGTTGAGCCCACTCACTTATATATATATAGCTCGATCATTAGTGCATTAGGGGGTTACAATCAGCTCTATATTGATTGAGTGGAAATAATATGGGAACATCGGCAGAGGATACCTCATGCACCGAGCCAAATCCCCAGACCCTTTCCAAGGGACTCATCTAAATGAAGATCAGACATGGGCATATCCATATCCTGAAGATATTTGACCCTTTGGGGATTTATAAGGTTCAATCATTTCATATACATTTTTTAAAAAACATATAGGTATTTTTTTTCCCGTTGAGCCAAGCGGTTGGGAAATTGAGTCAAGCGCACACAAATCGAGAAGTGTATTGGGTGGCACTGCACCAAGGGGTCAGTGGATGCCTCGGATGCTGACGGCAGAAAGCATTGTACATGGCATCTATCAGCCATGATGGCAAACAAGGTATCGAGTTGCCTACCCAGGGCCAGGTTGGCTGAGTCAGCCTGTGAAAGACAACCTTTGCACGCTCTATGGCAGCACATATCGTCCAAGCAAAGGGCAGCTTGGTTCACAGTTGGCAGCAAAGCGTGGCTGCTTTATGAGGCCCAGATGACAACGAAACTATACCAGAAAGGTCTGGTCACTTCAATCGCTTTGGCTGTTCTTGTGTGAGGGATTTGGTAGGGTGTCAGTTTGGCCGGCATTCAGCCCTCGAGCCAAATAGTATATTGAATATTGCAGTTTTTCTGAACTATATGCAATCTATACATTATTTTGGCTACTGTTATAGTCCCTTTGGCTATATTTGAACCCCTGATCAGATTGACCCAAAACAATGTACTTTTCTATATATATATATATATACGGATGGAAAATTTGTAAATTCCAATTTGCACATATATGGTGCTATATACTGCTAAATAACCATGCACCTGATAAGAAATTCAAGAGGCAGGTTTGCCATTAGAAAGATATCATGGGTGGCTTGCAGCCAAAATGCTGAGTAGATCGGAGATCCTTGCTCCCTTGGTAGCCACCAGATTTGGTTTTCACAGTAGTCTTGAGGGTGCATTTTGCCCGCTGGGCAGCTGTGAGCTTTCCCCGACACAACCTTTGAATATGTTTTGAGTTGCTAAATGCCTTGGTCCTCTTCGGGCACTTGGCAGCATAGTGGGCCATCCACCAGGCGCATTTGTAAACCTGTGCCGGGCAAAGCTGCAGCTATATATATATATATATGCATTAATCGACCGCATGGTATTTCCCTCTATATGCATGCAACCTCAAAAACCTTCAACGGTTTTCCAGAGGGAAACCAGAGAACCCCCAATAAAATATCTAGTTGTTTCGGATCCCTAAATACAATTCTAAGGCAAATCCAATATATTTCGATCAGTATAAAACACCCATCTTAGTTTGTCCATGGAACTCGCAGTCGTTCACACATCGCTTTGAAACGGCAAAACTCCTCCATGAGTGAACTTCCCGGCTGTTCCACTAAAAAAGTTCCACCCATGATCACTGTCAGGATATTCAGGGCCGTTGTCCTGTTCAAGCCAGGTGTGGCGCTGGGTTGAGGGATGACTTCAGGTGGTTTTATTATAATCTCTATATTAACCCGACATGTTGCCCAAACTAAAGGCAAAATTGTTCAATGTACTATATGGACAAACATATTTGATTTCGACACATATATACATTTTGGGCATCCCACTCCTGGATACCATTTGATTACTCCATCGAACCGATTTCTTCCGAACATCCCCTTCTGGTAAACATCGGCTTCTTCTGGAAGTTCCAACATTAATGGATACCCATGTCGAACAGCATGTTGCAAATAATACCAGGCATCGGCCAGGGGAAGAATTGAGGAGCATCCAAATGCCCAACCTCAGCTGCCAATGTTTTAGGATTGAAAATAAACATGATCAAAACAAAACAAGTTTGATTAGGCTGCATGTGCATGATACAAACAGATATCAATATGTCATTCCATTTCCATGACAATTTGTGGCAAAGTAATTGCCCTATCTGATTCGCATGTTGCTGGAAATACACTGCTGACCTGGAATTTGATTTTGATTTCAACATCTGGGGGGTTGACGCTAGTCCAGAACTTGTCAACACATCATGAGGGTTCGTGTTGTGCTCGCCCTTCAAGTGGGTCCCATAGGCAATATCTGTAGCAGCTGATCGTGGATAGACCATGGAGACAGCTTTGTGAACTTCTGCTTGGCCAGCATAAAACTCCACATAGTTTAGCTGGTCTTCCTGGCCATAAACAAAAACTGCATAGAAAATGAGTTCAGCATATTTAAACAAATATAGTTCAACCCTTCAATGTTTATATATATATATATATGATCTTGATCAATTTACTGGCCTTCTTTGATCAGGAGCTTCCCCATGCCCCCCACCCTGATCCCAATCCTCGCTGAGCACTGGCAGGTTGGTCGCATAGAACGTCAGTATGACGCAAAGGACAAAGGCCTAAACAGGCACATGGGGATTACCATCATGTGGATGGGAGGGTTGCCCCTTTTGATCTCACAAATCGCTGTAATCTACCACCAAAACCTAACCCCCGGACATATACCTGTGGTAAACACAATAAACATGCACCTAATACCTGTGGGACTTTCCGTGAAGCCAAAATTTTTGGGGCCACTTGTTTATCCCGCAAAGAAAAACATTTTTGGGATATCTCTATTGAAACATGTGAGTGTGAGCATATACTTTTTGGTCATATCGTTTTGGGGGATGTAGATTGGACGACCCGTACATCGATCAATCAACATACTGCCTGGCCACCTGCCCACTGAACATTTCGAGGCCTTGGGCAGCTTATAGTAAAGCAATCCCCTCACAACATAGTCAATGTCCACTGCCATGGCTGGTTCTATTGTCACAGGGTCGAGGGATATACAGGTATATAAGAGCTGAGATTTGATTCCGGCAGAGCGAGCTTGGAATTAACAGATCAAAGGATTATATGCAGTATACTGCATGCAGCGCTCAGTGTTGTTCAGCTTTCCAAGAAAATGCACAACCTACTTTTATTTCACCATCGTTTGAAATACATCATTTGACTGAAGCTTCCCAGGTCTGATTTGGTTCCAGTGGTTTACCATGAACCTTATATAACTGATCAATGGATTTAATTTATGGCCGATCCAACAAAGATCTCCATGTCCCAGCAAGCAGGGCAGCATGGGGGCTGTGTGCGTACCGGGCAAGTAGGATGAAGTCCCCCTCTTCCGTTTGGCAAAGGTTCTGGACATAGGCACCTGGCTGAAGCGAGTTAATCCCTTTATTTCAGTTATATATAGATATATTTTATCGAATTCATTGGGGTTCTTGGATTGGAGTATGTAAGTGGGTTTCATTTCATCGGGGTCAAAATGACAAATTTTCATTTGTAAGTGCTTTCTGGATTTCAACAAGGATCCCCAAAAAAATTGGATGTCCGTAGCCCCCACAGAAAATCCAAGGGCTTTTGCTTTCAATCCCAAACAGCAGTCTCCATCGCTTGTGAAATCACAGTGATGTGATTTTCAGTGCAAGCACTGCCTGGACACTATTGCACTTGCACATGTTGTGCCGCAACTCTAAAGTATCCATGGCATTGAGCTTTACCCCATTTCAACATAACGTAAATGCCAGGATTGTGCCACCACCACTTTCCTCTTCTGATATACAAATGATTCTTTCAATCAATTTCACGGGAATAGTTTTCTGATCGATAGAAAGGGAATAGTTTTCTGATAGAAAAACAACTTTGGTTGATTTTGTCAATTATATAAACATGAGAGGAGTTGGGTGAGGCAGCGTGTTGACAAACACACTTGGGAAATGCCATTTGAACTGGCGCTCAAAGTATTTTGATGGATCAACATTTCGTTCAATCCTCTTTGAATTTTCTGGTCGATTTGATCAGTTCACAAACCCAAAGATGGTCAAATCACAGCTTGAGCTGCTTGAGTGCCGCAGAGCGAGAGGCCATGCCAATCTTCTTGAAGTGCTTCATGGCTGGATCCAAAGGCCGGAGGGGATCTTGACTGTGCTCCTTCAGCTTCTCAACCTGAGTGGTGAACCGCCTTAGAGGGGATATACAGGGTATAAAACTAAATATAGGATGGAACACAGCAAATCACGTGGAGATTGCAGTGTATGTTGCTGACAAGATAAAATGATTTAATCAATGGATCGAACATATTCTTTGACTCTTTGGCAATAATGTTTGAAACTCAGGGAATGACCCAGGCATCCATGATGGCCAAGTTGGCGTAGTTGCAAGGCCCGCCCCCACAGTAGCACACTTGCTGCAGGGTTTTTTTGCTGTTATTCTTTCTTTGGTCCTTTGCCAGCATCTTCAGGGGAACTTTCAATCCAACAGCAGTCCTGTTCCAGTAGATAGACTTCTGAAAACTGGGGTCATGGTTCTCAGCCAAAGCCAAGATGTCTTGCGAATGGTTTTCGCATTGGTTCCAATCCCCTTTGCACTCTGACAAAATCTTTGTGATTTTGCTGGTCAATTCTTCACATGGGTGAACAGGCTCCTTCTTGGATTTGTTGCCACGGGGTTTGGGGGCAGCTTCCTCATCAGCTTCTTTGCTCTTCTTTGCACGGGATTTGGGCGCAGCTTTCTTGCCGGTTTCTTTTGTCTTTGCTGGGCCTTTGTTAGTGTTTTTCTTTGTGGTCTTGTCAGGCGAAACAGTTCCAGCAGAAGGCTCCTGAGGTTCCACAACCTTTCTCCTCTTGGAGGGTCCGGCCTGGCTGGGGCTTGGCTCAGCAACCTCACTTTCCTCTGGGTCTGCCACAGCAGTAGCCTGGCGGTCACGGAAAGCCTTTGCAACTCTTCGACATTTGGCAATCCTTTTGTCTGGTTTTGCAGTGGCTTTTGACACCTTTCCTGTTTTGCTCTTGCTGGGGGTTGGCTTGGCAGAATCAGGATTGCCTTCATCTTCAACCACAGCCACCTTCCTGGGTCGGCCTCGGGGCTTTGGGGCTGCCTTGGACTTTGGGCTGGATTTGTTGGTCTTTGTTTTCTTTTCTTTGCTCCCTGGCTTTCCTTTTTTATTCTTGCGTTTCGGGGCTGGTTCCTTTTCATTCCTGGCTTTCTTTTTGTCTTCCCGTTCCTTCTTCAAAGAATTCCTCATTTGGAACTGGTCCCTTCTGGTGATTGGCGAATGCTCAGGAATCTCCGGTACCTCCGCCTTCAGGGGTTTATATATAAAAATGTGCAGAATTAAGGGATTGCATTTTTCGTTTGAAGGAGTTTAATTGGAATCATTCTGACTATAAGGCTCCTCCAACACAATTTGACATTTAGATCGAAAAATGTTGAGGGGATATCACTTGAGAACCCAATATGTTTATCCCCAAGACCAGTGCCTTTTGCACTCTGGATTCAACCTCTTCCATCCACTGCAGTTGCTTCTGCATGTAGTCCGTGTTCTCAAATTGGTCCCCAGGGATTTGAAGTTGGGTTTCCACTGCATCACCTCCGTACTCCATGGAATCACCAAGGATCCAAATAGAATGATGGCCTTAGTTAAATTGATATATATACACTTGAATTGAACTAAATAAATGATCTCGATGATATTAATGGATATTATATTAATGGATTTCCGTACACCATACAACCTTTTAGGGGTACCCCAAAAGCAATGGTGCAAGACCAGTTGCCTCGTTCGCTTGCAGGCTTGGTGCTTGCTGGATGCTCCCCTGGATCAAGCCCGGGCTCTTGCGCATCAGCCGGGGTGGGTTCTGATGACACTTGCCTGGGCATGCTGATGTCTACATAGTTTTGAAACTAATCTCGGATCAGGGATTGCCAAGCTCCATATATGATTCTGATCTATATATAAATTGGGTTTGGATGATCCCTTCATATATATGCATATAGTGCTTTAAACTTTTGTGATAGGCCCTAATATGATTTCGAAAATCAAAAGAATGCAAATTGCCAATATCAAAGGGCGATGTCAATGTGGAAATTTGATCCATCACAAGTGTCAATTCTCGTCGAAGCCAATCTGGATCTCGAACCAGTGGGGATTCATCATCGGAGATATCAACCACCAACTGCAAGGAACTTTCCTGACAAACAACCCACTGGCCATATGTAAAAAGATGTGGAAGACCCCGATTCCATGGATCACTGATTGGATTGGGAATTTTGTTGATTTGAAATTCATATATGCACATGATCAGGCAGCTCCTTTGATGGGACAATTTTAGATCTATCTATAGTCAACAATGCGCAAAAAAAAAAGTAGCATATTGAAATCAAATTTCTTTAGGATCACCACTGTTGATCTCCACGGCTGGTGGTTCGGTCGAAGAAGTATCAAATGGATCATGGGGCTGTGCATCAGTAAGCCATTCATTCCAAGCTTCATATGGGGATCCACCATTGTCCCCAGAAACTGGTCCAACCCCATTCGATGAGTCCCGGTCAGCCACAGGAACAGGCTCAACACTGTTGGGGGGTTCAACAGTAGTGTCACCACCACCAGGCCCATGATCATTTCCCTGATTCTCGATGGGCACCACAGATCGTACCTGAACAGAGCTGCAGGCATAGAGGTTTTTTTTTTTTTTTACCTGGTATAAGCACTGATGGTTGTTTTTCAAGTCCATACTGGAAAAGTTGGCTTTTTGATAGGTGGCTTGAAAAAAAATCTAACCTGGGATTCTGAAGTTGGCACCTCACCTTCCCAAACCTGTGGCCGACAAGCCTCTTCCAAATTGACACCCAAGTCCATGAGGATGGATCGACATATGGGATCCTGCTGAGCCAAGGCTGGGGTATGTTGGGATCTCGAGCAAAGAGGAAGGGAAATCGAAACATATAGAGTGAAACACCAGGATTGAATTGTTTATATTGCATATTTTCCAAATATAAAATGAAACATGTGACATGTTTGTAAACCATTCTCCTTTGGGTTCCGTTCTTTCCACATCTGAGATTTTGCCAGTGAAAGTAACTTCTTTATAGCCCACCCTTCTCGGTACACACGCTCACCATCATGTTGAACTTTGCATCGGGTCAACAAGTTGCGAACTTGTTCCATGATGTTGTCAATCACTGGAAGTAAATGACCATTTTCTGCCATCTTCTTCAACAGAGGGGATAGTACCTTGTAGTTGAGCTTCAAGTTGGCCACATTCCGGGTAACATCATCATTGGTCTCGGCACCCTTTTTGGAATCCCAATGTTTGAGTAGATGGTCACTGTTCCTCATGCGAAGCCTTACCTGGGGCTCATCATCCCATTGGGAAGCCACCCCATCAATGGAATAACGGCTGCTTTTGTCAGACCTCACACTATCAGGGGATTCGTCAGCACTAGCATCGGGTTCCCTGTCCCTCAGGATGTTTGAAGAAGATGCCATGCACGACACACAGCCAAACCCTGGAAGCCACTGTCACTGTGCCTTTCAGCCAAAACGGCTCAGGTGTCTGAGCGGTACCAGGATGTCTCACTTGACTAGCCACTGCATGTGGCCTGTGGAGCTTCGTGGTTGCAGATCCAAATTTTTAACACCAATTTGGTTTACTTCAAATATATATAATCATGGGATCTTCGATATACGACAAAAACATTATCTAACTTAACATTGTTGTGGATCCCGTGGAAACCAGATTGCCCACGCAGCTCAAGCAGCGCAATCATACCAGCAGCACTCTTCATGCAGAAGATCTATGGTGCCATCCAAGCAAACCATGTAGCGGCACATATAATAGATGCTGCCCTATATACTTTGATTAAAAAAGTGTTTCTTTTCTGCGGTTTCCCATGCATGACCAATTTTTCCATATGTCATCCCACTGATGCTATATCGAGATGCTGCTGGAAGCCTAATGCATGGCCATGCTTGTAAACTTCGCCACATGACATTTGTATATTTCTGCTGAGTGGGTCAAGAAACCTGGTGGCAGGGCTGGCAGGGACGTGGTCAGATTTCCCAGGGTTTCCATATAATGGAAATTAATGGGACATGTTAAAAAAAACATAGGCTGGGTTAGTAAATTCTTGTAATTTCGATATGAAGATCATCCTTAATTTGCTGGAATTCGCTTGTGATTTGTATATGAATTGCTGGAATTCGCTTGTGATTTTGGTAAATGTTTTGGATTTTTATGTGCATTAACCCTGCAATTCGCTTGGTATTTGGTATAAAGACCATGGGTTCTATATGCATAAACCATGGGAATAGCTTGCATAAACCATGGAAATAGCTTGGGCTTTATGTGCTTGGGCTTTTATATATATGCATGCATATATAGATATATTGAAGTATATAAATTTGATATCTTGGGGCTCAATTCGTAAAGAATCACTCCAGGTTATATTTTTTCAATCCACCTATCAAAAAGTCAACTTTTCCAGAACGGACTTGAAAATACAACCCCCAGTGCTTACCAGGTATATATATATATATAGAGAGATACTACAAACATACTATAGATATACTTAACATCATCAATCATCTACTGATATCTACTACAAACCATACTTAGCCTAGTTGTCAACCAACTTAGCTCCCCAGCTTGAGGGATTTCCGACGCCATCCATTGGTTCCCGGACGGGATCACTTGGATCTGCCGCGTCGCACTAGGCAAACTGAAGGCATTACGCCTGCCAGAACAGCAATTTAAAGTACAAATGGGATGATTACCCTCTGGTTCTTTAACATAGCCATGGAAAATGCTCCATTTATAGATGGTTTACCTATTAATAATGGTGATTTTCCATGGCTATATCAAATAACCAGATGGTAACTTAACCACAAACATGGTGATTTTAATGGTGATTCCGATTCCAACTTGATGGATATTTAAATTGTTGTTAAAAAACATGGGATATTAGCTGGATAGTAGTGGTGATTTAGTATGATTTTAATGGTAATTCATTTGTGTTTCGATGGTGGTTCAATGGGAAATCAGCAACAAAATGTGAATGATATAATGATGAGGCTTTAATGGGATTTAACCAAAACACATGGTAACTTGATGGTGATTTAATGGGATATTTTTTTCGGATGTTTTAGGGGGATATGATGGTGGTCAACCTTGAGGCAATCAAACATGGCATGCTTCCCATTGAAACTTCCATTTCTAGGGGATTTCCCAGCTAGCCACGTTTGATTGCCGGAGGGTAAGTGCTAAAAATGAACTAACATCTACGGTTCATTGGGTGCTGAATTTTGACCTATATATATATATGTATGTATATATATATATATATGTATAATTATGTATATATGTATATATGAAGAGGGAACATTTACAATAGGCAGGGGTTTACACCAAACAATATGCCTTGGGTTTGTTTGAAAATTAGGTAAACTCCGAAATCTATGGCCATCAAATACTGGGAAAATGCGGTGTTGAACCAGTGATGGAATGGGGTACCCATGGATAGCCTATGTTCAAAGAAACTGTCTATATATATATGTATATGTATATATATAATGTATACAATACTGATCGGCGACTTCAACCAATCTGAACAAAAATGATAAAAACATGCTCATCATTGGATATCCTCATCCTGTATCTATGGTTGAACATAAAATATATGTCAAACCACCAACCAGCAGAAATGAATGAAAAATCATAGGATAGTCATGGGATGATCAAAATTGATTGAAGGGATTTGTTTCGGGGGTCAATCATCAAAAAACATGGGATATCAAACAGATCCAATTTGAAGCACCATATACAGGAAACCCTTTGTTTTACTTTCAAACATAGGGGTGAAACCAAAAAACATATCCCTTCAACCAAGTCGGGGAAATATGGTTCGTTGGTGATTGGACATCATGCGGGAATGCTTAATGAATAATTTGAACATTCATTTAATATGAACATTCATAGTAAGTTTGACAGAATCATGAAATAACGCAGCGGCTGGTGATTCTAAGCCTAAGCACTCAATTGAACTGATATATATATATATAATTGTATATACACTAATTGCAAACATTCAAATCTCTGTGAGGTGAAGCATGGAATACTGCGGTTCTTGTGGTTCAACAATGGCACGATGGAGGCATCATCCCAACCTCCTGTGAGCTGGATCCCAGTTGTGGATCTGGTTGGTGGTTGACCGTTAACCCCTCTGAAAAATGATGGAGTTCGTCAGTTGGGATGATGACATTCCCAATATATATTGGATTAATAAAATGGATTATGATTCCATATATTGTGGATTTGCCATAGATGGAAAAATGAAAAATGTTCCAAACCACCAATTAGTGGATTATATCCCTAGTGAAAAATACGGCGGTAGTCAGTACCAAACGGCTCTGTGCTTGCTCACATCCAAATAGCTGGTAGGTATGCATGTTCATCCCCAAAATATGGTAAGAGGTTTTGACCCATCCCGATATGGGTTAGCACCCACCCCAAAAAAATGTAAAATGCTGCTGAAGGAGTGCGAAAATTGACCTTTCCTGCATTTTTTCTGGGGTATATATAATTACATATATATGTATATATATATATACAATATATCTATTTATGCCTTATAATATATCATATATTTAATATAATGTATATACATATATATAATAATATAATATAATATAATATAATATAATATAATATATAATGTATATATATATGTATATTATAATTATATTATATATTGATGTTAAAAGCCACTCCTCCATACATGTCCCATCGGTTCAGCGCTTGCCGAGGGGCTGTGGATACTGATCTGACCAAGGCGTAGCCTGCGTGGTTCATCTATGGATTCACCATCACACATGGGATATCAAGCATTTTATATGTTTATACCCTCCAGTAAATTAACATAAGAAAATTAACATAGACCCTGCCAAATAGGGCTTGGAAGATTAGTGTCCATTAAAAATTGGCGATTCTCAGGGTCTATGTTAATTTACCAGAGGGTATATGTTGATGGATATATTCAGATTTTGTTGGTGTGAAGTAATCAGGTTCAATGAAATGTTACATGTTCATCGTCATTCAGCAAACATGGTATCTTTACTTATCCAATTCATGGATTGGTTTCGGTAGCAAACTTTGCGGTGAAAACCTCAAGAGGTTTTCACCCAAGATCATCAGGGTTTCAACCATCAACAAACAACATTCAACCAATTCCAAGATTTTTTTGGATCATTCTTCCGAGCCCAGATTGAAATTCAGAACATTTTTCAGGACCATCTTCAAAGCCAAGCGGAAACTCATGAGTCAACCTTTGGGAAAGACCCCAACCTATCCCCTTTGAACCAAGCGCAGCAAAGAAAGGCTGCACCGGTCCTGAGAGGTTTCACCTCCGCTTTCATCACCCAAGCATCGTTCAATCTCCAAAATGCCATTTTTTTTTATGTCTGTAAGACTCTCCGCTGCGAAAAGATGTCAATATGGATTCACAATCCCGAGATAACATGGTATAACCATGGTATAACCATGGTATAACCATGGTATAACCATGGTATAACCATGTTTCAAAGCCCCCTAGAACCCTACGCTTCAACACAGCTTCATCACAGCTTCACCGCTGTGCCTTGGGTGCCAAGCCTTTCACGGTCAAGAGGTCGCCGAGGCCCGCGAGACGATCCATCACTGGTCTGCTTCAATGGGAAACATGAATGTCATGTGTATATGATATCATAGTACATACTCATATGATATCCTATATCTATATATGTAAACAAAAGGGAACGGACTCTATTTTATATCATGAATTATGATAGATTGTGTTTGTTTTGTTCTAAAGAAACTGTTTTGGGTGACCTGATTGAAACAGAACGTACATGGTTGCAGCCACTGGTCACCACACTAACATGACAGTATCACGATAAACGCTCCACGCGTGCCACGATTTCCCTCCAAATACTCCGTACTAGTGTATATAATTATGTGTAGTTTAGGTAATTTCATGTAAATTCATGTATATTCCAATTATGAATTGATTCATATATGTGTAATTAGATAAATTCATGTAAATGAAACAGTATCTGTTAATACCACTTTATACCACAAATTGATATACATGGAACAAATGGGACTTAGAGACGCTTCGATTCCCGTAATGGTTCATCTTGTGTCTATGGGCAGCTTGTTCCCCTGGCCCGCTTCCACAGGGTGTCCCCAAACCCCGTGCGGACCGCTGAGCCAATTGGCACATGCAAACTCAACACTTGCAGACAATCAATGTGGTATATCCCCAGAGTTGCATGTCAATCTTGAAACATGCGAGTGTGGTTTTGTACGATTACAAATGTTTTCTTTTGTTTTAATGATTATATAACCATCAATTTTGGATGAATGGGTACCCTGTTTTCAGACAAACCCACATCATCCATAATAAATCCATAATACTTTTTTGGCCGTACTGGCTGGTTTACAGGGGTTCCCATAATGGGTCATAATGATCTTTCTATGAGTAAATCGTACAACTACAACTCCTTTAATAATCTACCCATTGGTATGTTGGGCACTGCTGCACTGCTCCATCATTATTGGTCGTGTTTGAACTCAGGGTGCCAGGTTCTCATACATTTAGCTACATTTTTTTGTGGTCACTGCAGTCTCACTGCAACCCAACTTCTGATGCTTCTTATAAATGGTATGATCGTATCTTGAACATTTCACAGCACAATAAATGTATCTTTGGAGAAATCATGCACATTCCTACATGACACCTTCAGCAAGTATTCTAAAATTCAATTGCATCACTGAAATGCAATGATTCAAATATCCAATCTGAGCAAATATGTGAAGCCATTCCAAATCCCTCCCATGTACAATGGTGACGTCGTGGAGAGGTCAATAAAAGCAGCCTAGGCCCAAGAAAGATCGAACAGTAACGTCCCATGGGTGAATTTTTCCATGTGTTTCCCACCTTTCTTGGGGCCCTTCCATATATATATATAGATAGATATAGATCTATAATATATATATATATATGATAATTCACCTGTGATGATTTAGTATAATTCACCTATTCTATGTGTATATTTTATGTGTATATACAGTTAGTAAAATGTTCGTAATATGTAGTAATATTGTACCATCGGATAATTCAGGCGTCCCCCTTTCGCAACGCGAAATGTCCCCTTTTTTCGTTTTCACGCGCCAATGGACCTGGCAACGGAATGCGGTGGGATCAGGCAAAGGCACGAAACACCATGGGGGTTCAGGGTCTATCTGATTAATATATATATAATAAATATATGTATATAGATAATAATTCATATGTATATACATAGATAATCATATATGTATAATCATATATGTATAATCATATATGTATAATCGTATATGTATAATCATATATGTATAATCATATATGTATAATCATATATAAGCATATATATATGTATTATACACAATACTTGTATCCTTAGAATTTCCGTCCCTATCATTCCCCTTACAGTCACATCTGAGATTCTAATATCCCTTTTCCACATGGCACACAGCGTCGCATGGCGCGCGCCCAGGGATGATCGAAGTGGCAAGCGTTGATTCATCGTCGGAGTTCCATAACAAAAATGGTGAAGAACACACCATGTTACCGGGACATGATATGATAAGTTTGATGAATTTTGGAAAATCAACAAAAAACAGGATCGATATGTATAATATATATATATATATGATATATGGATAATATATGGATATATAATGATATATATATATATTCATATATGAATGTGTATCTGACAAAGGTGCATATTCCCCAAATGTCCATTGTGATAGGGATATTGATCATTAGTCAATGATGTTAGGTGTACCCTATTTCCAGACAAGCCCACCTGGGTGTAGCTTGGAAGCGTTGTCCAGAAAATATGTGAGAAATGTGGCTACTATGTGCCATAATGAGATCATATAAAAGATTAATCTTGCCGGAAAATCCTCCCATGTATTACAGGAAATGATTTTCTCATTAAAACCTACACATTTCTTGGGGATTTTCCAGGCAAGGGTACCTCTATCCCTCCAGGTTAGCTTCAGAATATTTGAGACCTAGGTCCTATCAAACATATCCTGGGGTAAAATGACATAACATCAAGTTTTATCTTCCCTGCGTTTTTTAGGTTGTAATGGTATGTCATCTGAAAACAAAATAACATGAGTTATTCAGGGCTTGCATCAACATTTCGAGGTGACTCTGCAACGCTCGACGCTCATCCCATGTGAAACCTTCCTTCACCTGGCCTCATCTCCATCGTTCAGAATGTTGGACCACTTTTGGTTATATATATATACATATATATATATATACAAAATATACGTATATAGCCAAAAAGGACCAACAAACAGATTGGGGTTCTATGTTTCAGGCACACATTTAGCAAGATCAAAGTTTGATCAAAGTGTGAAATTTGAGGCTTCGTGGCCAAAAGCGACATATTTGTTTGTGAAGATGGCACCCAGACATGTTTTATTATGTGTGTGAAGTGTCTGCTGTTTTGCGGTGTCGTCTTTAAGAACGCCAGGATTCTCAGGTGTTGCTGGCCATAGATCTGACCTTTTCCAGACCTGAGACAGGTACGGTGGACCGCCGAACGGTGTCTGATGGTTTATAAAGTTAAGCTTACTGAGGTGTTATGGTTGGTATAACATGTATAACTACAATTAGATGAAGATGGGTTTATGAATCAAATCAAATTGTAACTATGACTTTAGATTTATCGATGTATCACAATGTATCCATGTAGATAGATATATACATATTACTTAAAAGTACGGATCTAACTTTGGGTCCAAAGAATCCAGTTCCCAGATGGACATGGCCATTCCAACATTCACAAGGCCATGGTGACCCAAAACATGGCGCCAAGTTTCCACCAGCAAAAGTCACCCCCCCGGTGGCTGGGTAAGATCGCCATCTTTCAAACGGGACTGGAATTTTTCTGAAAATTATGGTGGCCAAATCTGGAACTGGAAAGCCTGCGTTCTGATTGGCAGTTCCAACTAATAACACAAATAATTGAGAACATCCCCCAGACTTTGAATTGGAAGAATGAAAAAGACACCCCCCTCCTAGAAATTTCTAAACAACCAAATATTTTCTTTTTCTGGGATTAACATGGGTTAACATTGTGACTGACTTTATTTCTGTCAGGATGCAAGGGAAATCAGTCTGGCAAGGACGCCGGACCAATCAGAAGTTGAGCATGGATGGAGATTGTGTATATATAACAATATATAATATATATTGATTGAATCCAATGGACCGTTTTGGGAAATCTTGAGACCTAATGACATAATGGGGTCAAAAAGGAAACCTAGAATCACCCAGTCATGGATGCGTAAATGCTGTCATGAAGCTAAACAATCATTGTCTACTCAGCAAGGTCTTAGGAATCTCATCTTGGAGAGGAATTTAGCCAGGTGCAGGTCTCGCGAGCCCAAACATGGAGTCATTGAAGCAAGCATACCCTCTGGTAAACGTTTACATAACTATGGAAAATAACGATTTTCAATGAGTAATTCCACTATAAATGGCCATTTTCAATAGCTATGTTAAATTACCAGAGGGTAGTCCATAGTTTAGACCGATCAGTATTGAAAAGTGATCATCAACACAATATCGGCTTGTCATGGTTTGTCTCAAGATTAGGCTGCCTTCATATTATCCACATATTATCCATATATTAATCATACAAGATCATATATCATCAAATATTATCCAAATATTATCCATATATTATCCACATAGTATCCACATATTGTCCACATATTATTTATATATTATCCACATCCATATATTATCCACATATTATCGACACTATATTATCTATATATAGATATATATTATCCATATATTGTCCATA
>Ga0126342_10003207_pt1 | contig 26767 bp, 30 predicted proteins | sample Cyp1metagenome_FD_92528 | JGI IMG/M metagenome (GOLD analysis project Ga0126342, IMG submission 92528) | Coral microbial communities from Lord Howe Island, Old Settlement Bay, Australia - Cyphastrea 1 metagenome | ecosystem: Host-associated > Invertebrates > Cnidaria > Coral ...
AACAAGGAACCGATGAACACTTTTTTAGGAAAATGACCCCAGAATCACCCCTATGAAAAACATCAACACCAAGGAACAAACATTGAACATCAACATAAAACCAAATAAGGCAACATACTAACACATATGCCCCAGAAACCCCCTTTTACCATTTTTTTTTGGGGGGGGGCAGGGCGGACCAAAATTGACTTCCAATGTATGAGACTTCCAATCTGCCCAGTCTTTTGTTTTCTCCAAGCTCTTTACGACATTTTCAGACTAAGATGATCGCAAGTCTCCAGGATGCTACCATGGCCCTTGCGGAGAACAGCTCCGGCCAGACAGCTGCCGAGGTCGCGATGCGTACCTTTGCTCAACAGACGTAACAGAGACCTGAGTCCAGACAGTGTCAGGTGCCAGGTATAGCAACGATCTGATGAGAAAAGGAATCACGTGAATAGAACATGGATCCGAAAATGAGGAAAGCCAAGGGAAAATGATCACTTTTGCAATCCACTGGGCACGTGGTGATCATGCGCATTGGGGATGCATTTGGGTAGCGGGTGAGTCATACTATGATAGTTTTGCTGGTAGCTTTGCGAGCTGTTGAGCTGAGGCTCAGGCGATCGAGCTGTTATCACGGCCTTCCAGGCAGGGCTGGAACTGATCTGGAACATTCTGGAACTGTTTTCACCATTTTTCATCAGTTTTTGAAGCCTTTTTGGTGTGCGCTTCGGAAGGAGTGTCGAGCCCGACAGTAGCGACGTCAAGCCCCTCAAGCCATGGGAGTGAGGGAATGGGTATTTCATGGTATTTCTGTGGATGCCACGAACACCGCATTCAGGGATGGCTTAAAGGTATGAAGGCCTTCACCAGAACTTAATGAACTTAACGGATTTAACGGACAATGACGGTACATAAGTGGATTTATTGCATGAGATTGTTGGCGATCTGGAATTTGCCAACGAATCACTAGAGAGTGTTCGCGTGGCGGGCTTAAGTCTAGTCCAGAAATGCCCACAAGCTTGCCAGCAAACATTTTTGAAATGTGTTTGTTGGAGGAACCTGAGGAACCTGAATAACTTACCATCAGTATTTGGTATTCTCAATGAGCTGTCTTGCATTGACTGTCCAGAAGCATAGCATACCATAGCCATGATTTTTTCATATTTTTTCCTCTTCGGAAAGTGGCAGTTTTTTTGAATTTGGTGACAGTCAATTCTGGTCAGACAATACCTTCATTTCATACTTCGTTCTCCTATGCTGTCGGAATCTGTCGGAGCAGGGAGACTGTGGCTGAAGAATTTCCAATCTCGAACGGCACAGGGAAGGCAAATCTGCAGATGAACCTTCCAAAGTCAATCGGTTGAGCATACAAAATGCAAAGTGATCTCATTTGCCCACCAAACTAACAACATAAAATAAATTAAAATAAGATGTAATATACCGGTGCAACCAAGTAAGTGATTTATGATGATTTATGAATCTTGCAAAGTAACGCCCACATGCAGATTTATCATGATTCATTCATCCTTAATCATATCTGATTTGATTTGAAATCAGTGAGAACTGAGTGGCTGGCCGAGTTGGTGCAAGTTGAAGTTTTGGAATTGACAGGGCAGAGGTTGCGACTGGGTTGGTCCCGGTGGCCTACCAATGCCACAGCCACGTCTGTCCATATTTGTTACATAGCAAGCGGATGGCCTCAAGAGAAGTTTCCCATTCTCAGCATGGAATTGACACTTAATTTTACACTTAATTTGACAAAACTTGACAAACTTTGACACTGAGAACATCTGATAACTACATTACCAGCTGGACTCCATCTTGATATCTTAGGATGGAAAACTCTTTGACCATGCGCTGAAAGGCCAGACTCAAACGGCCCATTTTGCCTAATTCGCTGCCTCGTTTAGAATCATAGTCCTCGCAGTCCTATCAGGGCTGAGCATGGGCGTGCCTTGATTCGTGTACTGCGCATGAAGGGTCTCTCGCGAGGCCTCACACTACCTGTGAACCTGGTATGCCTGATATTAAAGAGAAACACACCTCCACCCAAAAGTTCCTGATCTCTAACTAGAACCTATAGATGAAGAACTATGAACAATGACGTGATTTGCTGGTTTGGTGTTCTATGGAGCTTTGGTGCAGTGCAGTACAGTCCAGGTCACACAGCGACCAGCCGAGGCATCAATCCCAATCCCTTTCAGGCCGTCTCGCCAGACTTCGAGACACAAGAGCCTCGGTGCACAGGGCGAACAGGGCGAACAGGGCAGCGTGGCCCGTCGCTGCCTTTGCGGCCTTGGCCGCCGCTGTTTTTGCCGAGCTGTCCAAGCTTGGCTCGGGGCCGCCGGCACTGCCGGGGCCGCCGGTGTCGCCTTCCTTGAGTCTGACGCGCATGCGCATTCACAACGTATGCGACAGATTTAGAGGTTCAGGGATCTTCAGGGCCAAGAGCCACCCAGACTCCTGACTTGTTGGTGACTCTTCGCTCGGAACATTCACAGTCAATCCCTTGATTTCACATTTCGCAGGTCTTGCTTCTCCAGCGGAGATCATGGAAGATCTTTGAGTGAATTGAAGTTGCCATATGTCGGTTGAGACCAGTTGGCATGCCCTGAGATCTTCAAGGCGGCAGCACGAAACGCCATAGCCGATACATAGCAATCCACCCGTTGCGGCTGTTGCCCTGTTTCACCCGGTGATCTCATCCGAACATACTAGCGAACATCATATCCGTCTTCGTTCGGGGATCAGTAGTGGAAACGTGTCACTTAAAAGTGTAGTGCGAAAAGAGATAATGGCCTTTTCTGCGATTTTGGTTTCTTTTATGTTTCTTTCATGTTCTATATATTTCTATGTATATAACTTATATATAACTTATATAACAGTTTTGATTTTGATTGGCAAAAGTCTGGCTCGAGGGGACCTCGGCCGCACGCAGCTGCTCCTGAGTCAGCGGGGTTCGCTGAGAATTCCAGATTACCTTTCCCGAGAGGATTGCAGAGTAATAAGAAAACTAACGTGAGTGTTGCAAGCTCATGTGAGCTCTGGTCATCGGAAAAAGACCGCAACTTGCTTGAATGATTTCTTGCTTCGACTTTCACAATTTTCTTTGCAACACATGAATGTATATTATATCTATTTGATCCAGATTTAAATACAGTGATGATATGTCATTCTATACGTATACATACTACACAACATGGAACGCATGGGTGATCCTGTATGATCCCTTTTGGTGTGTGACATACACCAGTGGATCTACCCGGTAGTCAACGGACAAAACAAGGCTCCATGACGAGAGAAGATGTCCAGTGAAACCAAGCCACTGCTGGCATGCCATATATATTGTACAGCAACAAACACATTAATATACTTTATATAGATTCTAGATATACTTCAGGTAATGAGTCGCTAATGAGAACATAAACATTGCTCACAGTAGATACAACAAATTGAACATGTAGAAAATCAAAGTAGAAAATCAAAACCTCAGGAGTATACCCATGGCTTTTCCAACTGAGAGCCACTAGTGTGCGGAGCCCTTTGCTCTGCCATGAAGTTTGAATCTGTTTGAATTGATGGTGCATCCTTGCGCCAGGATGACAGACACATGACAGACACATGACAGACACATAAAAGCAGTAGGACCTCAGTAGGACTTTCCAAACCGGGGAAAAATCGGCATCTTCACGCAGGCGATTGCGACGCTTGGCTTTCCAGGTTGAGACATTCCGAACAAGGAAAAATAGCTTGTTGTTATTTGAAGACAGCGTCATAGAGATTATATATCCAGTTTGATAATGAACATCATTCTCATCAATAGGTGCATCAATGTTCTGCACCGCCAAACGTGTGCCCAAAGAGTTGTTGACCCACTGTCGCGTCTAGACTTGAAGAGCAGGCAGGTACGGTGATGTTTTTTTTCCACAAACGTTTTCCCAGCAAGTACCACAGGCATCCAGTCCCAAAACTTCCAAATGTATTTATTTACAAAACCAAACAGGAAAGTGAACGAACAACTATTCCTACACTACACATGTCCACTCACTTTTGCCTAGAGGTATCCATGCGCACCAGCGCTACTTGTAGCAGAATTACTTTTATAGACCTTTTCTCAAGTACCTCCATGAATGGTAATTCTGTATAGACTTTCCACCCCAGCATACTTTTCAGAGATTTTAAAAGCGGTAGTTTTTCAACATTTTCCGAGGCTACTTGTTCCAAAGAACACAGCTATTGGCTCCTGTATTCAGAGCTGAAACATTCAAACAGAACACGTAGATGTCACAAGGAAACAGTTGAGGTTTTCTCAAGCATGGTTCAAGACATGATTTAGATTCCTGAAAACGCTGCACTAGGACAGAATAGGCATATCGGCATAATAAGATAAAATGTGATCAAAAATCAAGAACAAGAGGCAAAGCATCCGCACATTGGTAGATATAGGTGTTTGTACATCCATACATCCATACATGCATGCATGCAGACAGACAGACAGACCGACATACATGTGACTATGTGCACGAGCTAATCAATCTATTCTGCGTGCCAAAGCGCAGACTTGACTATTTTGCACAGCAAGCCTGTCTTTTTCTGAGAGGCACACAACTTTCTGTATTCATGTTTTGCTCAAGCGTGAGCAGCCTTGGTGTTCATGCCAACAGTTTTCAGCATTGGTTGTGAGGCGTTCATTTTCCTGTTTTTTCTCCAATTTCTGGTGCTGTTCGTGACTGGAGGAAAGAGGCTTCCCACACTTTCCACAATGATGCGACATATGCGACATGTGGCCCCGAATTTCATCCCAACCTGGAAGGTGCACATGGCTTGGTGCGCATGAAACAGATGTTCCAGGCCCAGAAGTCACCGGTTCCAGAGGGCTCTATCTTTGCGGGGTCACTTGAAACCACAGATCGTTGTTCCTCACCTGTGCTCAAGTGAAACTGACCATTCCAACTGACGCCATGGCAGTAGAGTTCTTTGTGTCCTACTTGACTGGACCCCTGGTTTTGCTGGACTTCTATCACTTTTGTGATTCAGATAACTCCTTTGGCTTCGACACTGAACACGCTCCAAGAAGGTTCTTTCTGCAAATTGACTTCAGCATTTTTTGCTCGAGCTCGGCGTAGCCGGCGCAGCCAGGGATAGGTCAGCACTTGCAGCTGTTGGTACAAGGCAACTGCAGATTTCAGTTTCAGGTGTCGAGTTCTCTGAGTTTCTTTGTTTCGAAATGTTTCGAGTATTCCTACAATGCTGTTCTGAGTTTCCTTGTTCCCAACATGTCCTGAATGGATCTGAAGTTTCAGGACGCCAAAAGGTGTGACCGTCGTGACCATGACTGCAGTTGCTCAAGTGCGTTGCACACTCAGAATACAACAAGTGCGTTACACAGGTCGCATCAGGTCGCTGTAGACATCGGCTGTTTTCCCCTTCGTGATTGTGGTTAAGGCCGGCCAGAGATTGTCGCACGATCGATTCAGGCAGGATGTCACTGTGAATAGGATGTGACCGGCAAAACTGGATAGTATCGGATAGTATGTAGTTGCAAGTTGCTGCTTAGCCATGTGATCAATTTGCCACGTACTGTAGGGATAACGGGATAACCTTTCAGATTAGGGTACTAATTATATGGATCCCTTGCAAAGATTGCAAAGGCGCAGCATGCTAATGCTTCAGCCAACCAAGGTTGTGAAGCTTGGTGAAGGTACGAGAGCCCTTGGCTAAGTTTGCATCGTTTGATAATTTTGATAACTAGCTTGGCAAATCCTGGCAATCACCGAGTTATGATTATTAGAAGACCTTGTGTGTTGTGTAATACGTACCTTCCATTGTGATACTCAGTGTGCTGACAAGTTTTGACATCGGCTGTTCGAAGATATCGAAGGCACTGGAGCTCGGAGCACTGCCAGATGTGGTGAGCTCAGCTGCTCCATCAGCTGTAAAGCCAGGCCTTTGGGAAAGGAGAAACACAACACGCATCAATGGTATCCAATATTCAATGGTATCCAATATTCAATGGTTATGTGTGTATGTGTGTGGGCAAAACCATTTTGGCTCCTACCATTCACAATATACATGACATTGAGCAGCCACTTTTGCGCAGATACAGCAGTCTAGGGTGGACATATTCTGCGGTTTAACCCCAGAATGAGGTCCAAGAAGGATAGACAATAATAAACAATAAACACCCAAAAGCCAACCGTGGCCTTGGAAAACGAGGTTTGTGATCAAAAGGAGGTCTGGGAATGGAAAACGAGATAGGGTCCACCTGGCCTTTTGCAGCAAACAAAAACTTCCATCGCCCACATACTATGTTACTAGTTACTAGTATACATGCATTTAGGTACAAACCGAACCAGACTGTCTCCAGGTATAGGATCCCTTGCTGGAAAGCGAGCAGCATAAGCAGCCAAGCTTCACAACGCATATCAACACATGATGGTCAGAGCCTGCTGGCGTTTCCAAGTCGTGCTGCTTGCATCGCTTGCTCCACAAATTTCAGGACATGAAGCCGCCAGAAGCATGCGGAATGCCTTGTTGGAGGACAGCATTCCACTCTCCGTGGTATCTTATCATGGTGGGTTGCGTTTGTTGGTGGATGTCCGACCGCAAAGATTTGATGGAGAATGGCTTCCAAAGCAAAGACTGCTGTTGGACACGGGCTCGTCGACGCTGGCCTTTTGCAAGCGGCAGTTCATCGTTGCCGCAGAGTATGAGCCCTCAAACTTCATTGCTTGCAACGAGTACAACCCTGGTGGAAAAACATCGGGCTATTGGGGGCCATTCGTGACAGGGGCCATTCAGGTAGCACACCTCACGTGGAACATGTCCAATTACACTATCATGGTACAGGAAACCCTGATGCCCTGCACAGATGGGATTGACGGAATTTTCGGCATTGCCTTTGGGCAGCTAGATGCAGCTTTTGTGGCCGCAGACAAATCTCAGATAATCGTCTCGGACAGCAATTTCACTTGTCCCTCGAATTCCTCAGGCAGTGTTTGGTCCCCCCTCACGGAACACTTGTTTAGTGGACATTCGCAGAAGCTAGGCATTTTCTGGGCAGGGAAGAAGGGACATGTCTATTTGGGCGAAGCTGCAGTAAACAATGAGCACTACTCCAATGGCCATCAGTATGCCTTGACAGCAAAACTTGGGGAACAAGGCTACTACAACATTGAACTTCTGTCCATCTCAGTGGGCCAGGAGATCTTTGGTCACACTGGTCCTGCTAGTCCGTGCATTTTGGATACGGGAACGCCTACAATTGTTCTGCCCCAGGAAGTGTACGATGCGAGCACTCAGCAGAATGGTACTTTGGTGCTGAGAGTGGCAGGTTTCAATTCTGCACCAAATGGTTTCATAGACCTAGTCTTTGATTTGGGCCTCCTTAAGATGTTTGGGTGGGTCACGGCAGGGAATGAAGCAACTGGCCTGATCTTGGGTCTCCCACTTTGGGCTTTCTATTACACGGTGTTTGACATCCGATCCAGAGAAGTCGTTTTCATCCCAAACTCTCTAGATGTGCAGCATGCTTCCAATGCTTCCCACAATGGTGGACGATTTCTGCAGTCATTGAATCTTGTTTGAATGCAGAACATAGAGCTAGTTAATGCATGTTAATGCGAATTTACTCCGCTTCTCTGTACAGTTGCCCCCTCATTCAATTTGATTCAATTTGTACAGATTGTCTTTGATTGTGTACAGATTTGTACAGAATCTTGGAATGTCTTGGACTGGTGGTTTGCAATTCCGTTTGCTGTTGGCCCAAAAAATGTGGGCTTTTGTGCCATGACAAGCATAGGAAAAGCAGGGACAGGATGACAGGATGCTTGGCGGCTCAAGCTTCTGGAGATACCCGCCTTGTCACCATTGACCATTGACGAGCTTGAGGGTCTTGAAAAATCCTTTTCTGCTTGAACCAGTTGTTGACCCTCATGTGTCGTGGCACCTGAGAGCAGTGACTTGAGCCGAATCACACTGAGGTGCCAGGGTCAAGTCCTGCTCCTGAGGCTCCCTGGAGATCCGGTGACGGCGATGTAGAACAAAGAAACACGGACAATGATGTACTGCACAAAGCACATCAAAGCACAGAACTTCACACAATATCAATCAATTTCATACATTACAGATCATTACAGCATCTCACTGTGTCTCACTGTGTCTCACTGTGTCTCATTGATTTTTGTTGATTCTCATTGTGTTTTCGTACCATTTTATGCTCTTGCTTCAGCCAGGCTCTGCCTGCGCCGCAGGCAGTCCGACCTTTTAATGTGGCTTTGCCTTGCTTTCGTAGCAAGACTAGCCAGAGAGCTATGTCAGCTATGTCAGCTATGTTTGTCTCAAATGACATGTAGTCTGTTCTGACCATTGGTGGGCATGGGCATGGTTCAATATTGCACAAGAAAAGTAAAGTCCTCCTACAGTTCTTGCTCTTTATATCTCTTTATCATACACGCTGGGATGGCCTTGAACTCCTCAAATGTCTCTGCTACAAGGCTGCCAGTGCTTCGTCAGAGCCAAGTACATTTAAGTGTTACGCTGGCATCTCATCATCTCAAGTGCAAAATGCAGAATAAGAAGGACCTTGCCGAAAAAATCTAGTTTTGTTCACCAAGACTCAGCGGGAAACAGCTGGGACACTTCCCTGGATGTCCGAGGTTGACAAAGACAAGGAAAAGCTGGGAATTCGAGTCGAGTACGTGCGCGAAAAATGCATCGTTGTTGTCAAAGGCTCAGCAAATTTCTGGCTTGGTCAAGAGGGAACCAAAAAGAATGGGGCGGATGGGGGAGCCTTGCCAGACTCTGAAGACTCAGAAACTGAGCCTTGCCTTGTGATGAAAGCCTTGGAGCCTTGTGATTTGCTCAGATGTGCTCCAAGGCTTTGACAGAGGGTGCGATCCCTTCGTGGAAGCTTTGGCTGCACCATCATGCACCACGCTGCACCATGCTGCACCTGTAGAGAGGTTTTGTACACTTTGACATTACTTTGACACCTTTGACCATGTTGATTTCAACAATACTTGAAACTTGAGCTGAATTAATTCTGCGTCACCGGTTTCCCGGTTTCCCTATCATGAACAAACGGCTAGGTCGGCTAGGGCTAGGTACAGCTAGGTGCAGCCACAGTCCGAGGGTTCGTAGGAAGAAGCTCACATTTGTGTGCAGCTGAGGAATGCGGCCAACGCCGACAAGGCCCGCTTCTGACATCGGTCCGAACCACTGATTTTTTTTGTTTCCAGCGAGGGTAAATGTGTTCCCACCAGGCGGTCCGGCGCGGAGACAGAATCAAGGAGGCTCGATTCAAGGGCTCTCGAATGGGTTCGTGAGAAAATAGGGTACCCCAAACATGCAATAATGACATGGTTAATCAGGTTAATCAGTTAATCATCATTTTCCCCCATAAGAATGATCATCTGGCGGGTATGATAGGTTCACCCAGTTCACCCAAATGTCATTGGCGTGACCCGATCCCACAGGTGAATGGGGAGACTGCTAAGGGCATTGAGATAGCTGAGAAACTGGCACAGAGTTCGGGCCAGGCAGCAACCCGGCGGCTCCAACACTGCTCCAACTGGGATTTGGCTTACTGACTACATATGGCTACTGTAGATGATCCTATGTGATGCTATATGTATCTATATGTATATAATTTTATAATTGATCAATAATCGATTATAACTAGAATTGTATACATGCGTACTGTACACATCATATCATTGCACATCTACCTTTCCTATCGAAGTAGAGTCATTATGACGCGGTCTTTTTCTGTCGGATGCATCACGGAGAACATGCAGTTTTCGTTGCAGCCATTGAGATTCATTGACTGAGCTTTCAGACCACCAGACCACTTGTGATCCACTTGGTGTATCGCGGTCAGGTTGAGCTTGTCGTGGAAAGACCCATTGAGATCCAGATTCCCCTGCAGGCTGCTCCGCTGCTCCAGTCGCCTCTCATGCCCCTCTTCCATGTCCGATCATGATGATCATGTACGTCTAGCGTGGCGCACTGTTTGGGATTGAATATTTGCCCAGCACACGTCACAAGAGAAACCTAGAGTCTGGAGGTGCGGTGCAGAGCATTCTTGAACTTGGCTTCCCAGTTTCATAATATGCTCATGTTTCCAGGCTGGACCCCCCTTGGGAATCAAGGCGCTGTCATCTCAAGCTGTCATTGGCCACTACCGGTTGGAACGCAGCAGCTTCAAGCTCCAAAGCATAGTTTTCTTTGCTAAGTTTCAATAATTGACTCAAGCCCGCTTGCAAAGAGTTTGGGAAACTCCCAAAGTTCAGCTGGCCCTGTGCTTTTCTGTCTTGCACTGTTGATGCGAGGTGGCAGAACTGTTGGATGGTTTCGGCTTGGAGGCTCCAAGTGTGGGGAGTCCAGGCTAACACTGAAGTGCTAGGGTCATCTTGAAGCAACAAAAGGACTGGCCGATTTGGCCGGCTCTGGACTGCCTAAGCTCTTGGCAGGTCACAGAAGTAAAACCAGAGGGTCAGGTTCCTTCCTTCAACAAGGCGCATATTCTGCCTTCACTGAACTTCACTGCACTGCCTGAAGCATCCTGAAGCTGTGTGACGTCAGAATTACAGACGTCACGACCGTCACCATCGCGCAAGGAGAACCAACTGAAGGTGAAAGAAAGCGATCGCATCGCAGCGGTCAACGGTGACTGAGCTGCAGTCGGATCTTCGATCAGCCTGGTGAGTTTCACAGCAAGTGGTGACAGGGAAAATCACGAAAGGATTCGAAAGGTAGCGAACAAATGGAGGGTTACCTTGAGTTTTACATAGTTTTACCTTACGGAGTAAATGGAAGGTTCCCAACCCATACCGTCCCAATGATCGCCTAAGACAATATCACTTTTGATTCCTGCCCCAACTCCTTGCCCCTCCCCCACGATTAGTTGTATGTGTGACAAAAGAAAATCAAGACCCAGATTTGGGATATACGCTGATGTGCCATATTTTCATGCAAACCTTTATGCCTGGTTTTGTGCATTTGATCTCTAATTGCATGGTGGCTTGCTGCTGTTTTCAATCAACAAATATCAACAATTTCTATCCCACGCAATATCACTCACAAGTCGTCATCGTCATGGTCATCATCCTCGTCCTCGTCATCGTCATTGTCATCGGTTGGTATGGCGTACCACCAAGCCTCTTTCAGTTTCCATTTTTGCTTTAGTTTCCTTTACTTTCGTATTCCCCTTCTCTGGCTGTCTCTATATGTCTCAGGAAAAGAGGCGAATTCAACCGAGCTCTTTGAGATGATCTCGTCTGCTGACTGCAAGGCCAAGATGTCATTTGTTTCTTGACGCGTCGAAAAATCAGAGAAAGGCACACGAGCGGCAATCTTAGATCAATCTTGGAGATAACAGTTTTGAGGGGCGAACAAAATCCAAAGTTGAATGCATGTTGCTTGATGTCGCATTGATGTCCAACGCAGATCAATGCTGTGTGCTTATTTGTTGAGTTTGTGCCCAGAAGACTTGCAGGAACTGCTGGTGTATGCCTATTCGTGAGAAGCTCTAGAGGACGCGGGTGTCAAGGATTCTGAGGGTATGTACTGTACGACAATTTGAAAGCAATGCTTCTTTGGTACGATTGTGGCACAATGTGACTAGCTTTGCTTGTAATCCTGTCAGTGTTCATCATGTCTTCAACATTCGCAAGAGGGGCTTGAGAGCGTCAGAAAGGCATGGACCAATACTGCTGCATCATGGGCGCAGTCCTGTATAGTAGATTTATGGGATTTACGGGGGTTGGCGGGAGGTTGTCACATCTTGGTTGTGAATCTACTGATGATTACTGATGCTATCCCTGTTGGCAGGAACACATATGCAAGAGAGAGCAAGAAAGTTTGCAAATTCGAAGCATTGCTCGCTTGGGGCCTGCAATTGGTAGACCACGCGACCGCCATGCTGAGTGAACGCCACGCTGAGCTGCAAGTTCCCCTAGTCTTACAGTCCTAAAATGCCAATGGCCCAAACACGTTTGAAGATGGAATAGTACTATTTAGCTAAGATGGCCTTGCAGTTGCGGCTTGTTTTAGGGCGGCTGAGGAAGTCTCACACCAGACCACAGCAAAGCGACTGCTCCAACTCAAAAGGCGGTGAATCCCTGTTCTCACAGGCCTGAAGCAACTTTAAACCAGCGAAAGCGAAGGTTAGTGTTTGCAGAAGGGTTAAAAGCGTTACAGAGCCAATCGCCAAAGCAAGCCTGTTGAATAACACATTGTATATCCTTGGCGTTCCTTAGCTAAATGCTGTTGGCCTCCACATTCTGTTTCGTACCATCGCCATCACGCATGGTCCTTTCGAACGAAGTTGTGCCTGTCCAATGTTTTTCAATAGAACACACTTGGTCAATGTCTGGGTCGGGTCAATGTGAACTCCTTGCCACTCTCAGTTGCAATGACAGTCGAAACTGCAGGTCCTTCACCAGGGTGCCTGAAGGGTCTTCACGCTGCCTTGCAGCCTTGCGGAGTGGGTGACCAAAATGTAGCTGGTGCGTGGCTGGTGATTTTTGCCGGCGTTTTTTTTTTTTTAACACTCCCATTTTTTCCCACAGCTTCAAGGGGGATTTGTCTCGCCCCTGTCGCAGCGAAGACAGCCGTCCCAGATTTGATTGATACAATGATACTCCGAAACATTCGGAAACGTATGCAGCAAGTATTTTGTTGCCTGTATTTCGTTGTATACCCGTCCTTCACATTTCTGGCCCACAGCGCAGACAGCCATGCAACTCCTAGCACCCTTGCCACAGGGTCCACAAGAATGAGTGAGGCATTTTGGCCCCCTGGATGCCCTGGATCAGTTTATTTGAGCGACATGCGATTTGTGAAGCAATTTCACAATTCACCATTCGCCATTCACATCCTGTAGCCCCACAAAACTTGGAAACCTCTGGTGCTGGATCGTGTCCCAACAACAACAACACCTCATGGGAGACCTTCGGGCGGCTCCAGAGGACAATCACTGAACCCCCGGGCATGAACATAACACTACATAACCTGTCATGAGTCATAACCTGATATCTGAGTTGAGGGCTCAATTGCATTCAATTGCAGCAATCTGAGTTTTCTTCCTTTAACTCCTTTATGGAAATTGAGCGTTGATCCCGACCTACGGTAGTGTCTTCGTTTAAACTCTGGATTCTTGGATGCGTGGTGGCCCTACCCACTTCCGGCGTCGATCTCCATTATGCTGCTGAGCATTGTGATTCTAAAAACTTTTTGAATCTTTGTGATGGACAATTCTGCCGCCTGCAAAGTCACCAAACCTTCAGACCTGAACCTTGTTAACATGCTATAAACATCTAAAAACAAAGGCGACACACCAGAGTTGTTTTGGCCAGGAGCCTGCTGCTGAAGCTCAAAGTAAAGCACCCAAGGTGCAAAGTGAAAGAGAAGGTGTCCAATTGAAGGACTCTAAGACGAAATCCAGGCAAGGTTCCCTTGAGCATGTACTAAATCTGTGCCAAATACTAGCAGATGTTTGCAGCATATGCAGCTATCCTATGCATTGATTTTTGTCAATATCAGAGTCTTTCCTTTTTTTTATCACATTTGCCACTGAATCAACACTGAATCGATACCGCAATGCCCAGGGTTCGCTTGGTCGAGTGCGGACCTCTTGTGGGTGCTCAGACTCGGCCCAGCGGCCGCGCTGGCACCCACTTGCAGTGGGCATCAACTCCAACGGGGCTTCCTGGCATCCGTGTGCTGGAGGGATTGGGCAGGTGACCGCTTGCGCACATGACAGCACAGTACAGAATGACCATGAATGACTTAGAATGCATATCCCCCCTGCTTGATGATTTTAATCTTTTGATTTCTTTTGAAAGTCTTGCGCTCTCGGGATCGCTTGGGCAGAAAAATCATCCATTCATTTGCCTATGCGGTAAACAATGACAGTCTGGGATGGCACAATTTGCAAGCCTACGTTGCCTCAGGCAAAGGGTGCGAGTCTTTTCTACAACGGCAATTGCTCCAAATCGCCAACGCGACAAGTCCCTTTGCTTCTTTGAGTTTCAACAAAATGTTTCAAAAGTTATTCAACATTTCTCAGGTGCAGAATTGTCACGTTTTTTTCCTTATAATCTTATATATTATAATTATATATAGTTATTATATATTCACTATGCGTTCCATTTTCAACAAAACCCAGCAACACGGGAGAGCTGCTCACAGAACCAACTTGAACTGAGCAGTCCAAGATCTCTCAGATCCGAGTCAGATCCGAGGTCACGTGTTGAAAACAATGTGGGTCTTGCTGAATTTGGAGATGCCTGGACCGAATTCTACAGTTCTGTAGATGGCCTGCCTGTGGCCAGAGGCTACGACAGAATTGTGTATGGAGATCATGGTCCTTACGTAGACGCTTGAACTGTGAATTCAGATATGGGCCATGGGTCTTTCTCCAATTGCCAAGCTGCTGTAGGTTTTGGTTCTTGGCAGATGGGACATGGCACCTCTTGACACATATGGTGACAACACTTTTTCAAACTCTTGAATGAAAACAGTCATCGAACATTTTCGCCCTGCTGTTCGGTCTGCAGGAATTCTCTGGTCATCAACTTTGCTGGTCAACCTTCCCAGTCTTTGTGGAAAAACCTGAGATGAGCTTTTTCGACGAGTACTACACAGTGGAGGGTTCGACGATGTTGTACGCTCAGAAGCGGACAGTTGTCAACAAACCAAATCCACCTTCTGGTCCGTGGTCAGCGCAGAACAATCGGCCCGAAGGCTACGCCAACTACTTAATTGGCAAATTCTACCTCGCCTGCGAGCCCAACGTGATCACGGTGAATCGGCCCTACTCCAAGAAAAAGCGACGGGGGAAGGCAAAAGAGGGGCAAGAAGCTGGTGAAGTGCCCGAAACTGACATTGTGGAGGATGAATGTCAATGGTGGGATGGTCAAGAGGAAAGTGCCTGGACTCAAGAGACTCAAGAGACTCAAGAGTGTCAAGAGCCATGGCCGCAAGACGTATCCTGGACACAAGAAGGGCAAGTGCAATGGCAGCAACAGGAAGAAGTGCAATGGATGCAAGAGGGATGGCGAGAGCAGGAAGGACCTTGGACAGGAGCCGATGGAGCCGAATGGTGGAGTGCTTGGCCAACGGCAGAAACGGCAGAAGCCAATGGCTGTCTTGGAGCCATTCCAGACTGGCAGTTGCAGCAGTATGGTCAGTATGGCTATTACGCGGAGAGTCAGCAAGAGACGTATGCAGGTAGCTCCTATGTTGCCAGCGACGGCGACGCCAGCAGTGCAACTATGTCCAGTCAAAAAGGGAGCGCATTGGCATTGATTGGCATTGATTGGCATTGCAGGTCACTTTGCTGTAGAGAGTTTGTGGCAACAAGTTGAAGGTGCGCATCACTTGACATGCCAAAATCAAGGGATGCAACGGGTCTGGATGTGTCTCGATTTGTTTTTGGCTCACAGAGATCTGTTTGGGTTGCGTCCTGTGGCCTGAGATTGCCAGGCGAGGTGTGATTCTGGAGATTCTGGAGGTACTTAAGAGGTTTGGAGATCGGATATGTTTGGATAATCATGATGATCCGACCGGATCTGACGGGATCAGACAACGTAGAGACGTAGAGGTGAAAACCCGACACTCATCTAGAAATGGAATAGACAGTGTACACTCATTGTCAATTCGCTTCTCTGTACATTTCATCCATGCAGCACGCAACCCTCATCTCCCCTGACGAATCGCCCTGAAGACTCTGAACATCTCTGAACACAGCTCTCCAAGGCTGCCGCCAAGATGTCGCTTATGAAGCGGGGCGGGTGCAGCTGCCATGTCGGCCATGTCGATTTGTGCTTCGTATCCTGCCTCCTTTGTCATGTTTGCCAGGTTTTTGCTGGTCCTAGTCCTTCTGATTTTGATCACCATAGCTTCGACTACCACAAAGTGAGCCACGAGTTGATGATGACCAGGAAAAGTTTGGAAGATGCCTTGCCCGCTGTCATTGAGCAGAGCCACTTTAGGATGCTTTAGTTTTGGTGAAGAATTTGTCACGATACTCTTACAGAAACAGTATAGAAACCCAATGAAACGCATCTCATATTCCTTCGATAGGTGGGCTGCAAGGGCTGGGATTGTGCAGATTGGCCACAGCTGAGGTACTGGACTCATTGGCTCTCGGTAACGGCAGCTTCCCCAATGTGACGGGGGATGATCTCCCAAGACTCCGACAGGATGTTGTCAGAACATGATTGTCATGGGCCTTAAATGGGCCTCCAAATGCTTGGCAGTTCAGGATCAGAATCATCCAACATCATTGAGCAACGTAGTAGAATGATGTAGACACGAGGCATGCAGTGTTTTTATTCGGGTTCATTTTAAGTTTTTCTTCATTGAACAACTGCGACTTGTGGAGCAGACTGAGATGGCAAGGTGACTGTGGGCAGCCTGCTGGTTGTGGACCTGATGTTCCTGGAAGAGAAGTGCTCCCGCACAGATGTGGCCAATATTTGCAATGCTTTCAAAGGCGTTGATTGATATCACAATGAGTCTATGAGCACACACCATATGCTCTTATGTCCCAACAAGTTTGGTGTGTGTGCAATGGTTGTGAGTTCTGAAGTTGACGCTGGAGATTATTCACCAAACGAGACGCCATTGATGCAAACCCTTTCCATTGTACTCGGATGCCACAGCACGAGCAGAAATTTCCAACATATTCCAGACCTATCCAAGAATCAGCATATTTAGCAAATCAAGCGTTATATCATGTGATGTTATATTATATCTTTATATATATATATACGTGTATGTATATATATATATATATGTATATATATATATATATATATATTAATATAAATCATATGTTCAACGTGACGGTCACAAAACTTGTGAGTGGTGCTGTTTACGTCGGCCGGTGCTCGACCTGCTGAGTGCCTTCGTGTTCGACCCCTTCGCCGATGTGCAGAAGATGTAGGAGGCAAAGATGGTTCATTAGATATATTAGATCGACGTGAATCGACATGTGTGCCATGGTGAAAACACGGAGGATAGATGAGGATGGTCATCGCTCCAGGATTTAGAATGGCCGATATATGGATTCCCAGGAATGGCGTGCTAATATATCAGTTTTGACCATGGCACATGTGATGGGTCATCATGTCGGTGACTCAAGTAGCCTCTCACTTTTGGGCAAAGCACGCACACTTTAGCTTTGTCATGATCGCTACACACACACACAACCTGGGAGTCTGTCTTCAGCCTTCAGTGTCCGCAGTTTCAAGCTGGTTCTTCTTGTAATTGTAAGCACCATTAAGCAACTGAATGGAAGTGAATAGCCATGCGCCATGTACTGTATGTGTCATAGGCTATGCTGGGAAGAGCACCTCTACCTGCACGGTTCCCGTTGATATGCACTGCTGACACATAGTGGAACATTGTGAAATATAATATATATATATATAAATAAATAAGTTGACTATAGTTGACTTTAATATAGATTAATGCTCTTGGTTGGCCAGACAGACAACTCAAAAGCCCTCACCTGTGGCTGCGGGTCACAGCGATGGCGGACGCTTCTTTGCGCGCTCACCGTTCTCAGCCATGGCACGATGCCAAAGCTGGCATCACTGCTCAGAGCGGTTGGTCACGAGCAACGCTGGTGGGAAGCACTGGAGTTGCTAAAGCATTTGTGGCACCGGAAGGAGAGGGATGTCCGATGATGTCCGGATGTGAAATGGGAACTGATTCCGCATGCTCTCGCTTTTTCGTCTCTGCAAAAGAGTCCTCTCGACAAAGCAGTGTATAGGTCTATTATTGAACGCTATTGAACCCAATTCCTTGAAGTAAAGCTCATTGACAGACACCAAACTTGACAGGCCTGACCGCATCATATTGGTTGATGTGCAGGACAGGGACCAAGGTCTACGTGCTGTGGCATCCTTATGTCAAAGGCCTAAACCTCACAGATCTGGCTACAAAACCCAGAATATTGATGGCAATTGACATCATTGCACATAACTCTGTAATGTGTATATTACAGTACATGATATATTACTTGTCTTAATAGATCATATTATAAATAGTAAATGAAATACCCATATTAAATATGTAGTATCTATAGTATAGATATGCATTATATATATATATAGACTATAGATTTATATAGAAATTTCCATAGAGCGCACCAGCTCCCTCGGGGCGCTGTCAGCTGCCAGGGCCTCAGCCTGGCAACAGGCGCTTGCTTTGTGCGGATGGCACAGGTGCTGAAGTCGGGAGGGGGTTGGCAAACCAAAACTAAGATATATATATATACAATATGTATAGAAATATATATATATATAAGATATTCCATCATATTTCAAGATATTCTATTTAGATTCTGACCAGGTCTTGGACTCTTGGATGTAGATTGACAAAGTCATTGACAAAGTCTTGTTGTGGTGCCACTTTCCCAAATTCATTGGCGCAGTTCGGAGCATTCCTCCATCGTGGCAACTTCCTGGGCTTCTGGCAGTCGGTGGGAAGAGGTGCCTATGTCTATGTTGAGGTGTTGGTTGATGACTCGATGACTGCTTTTGTTTCATTCCTATTTGCACCATTGTGCACCCTGCATCGGAGAGACTTGCAAAATGTTGCAAATAGAATTGTTTTTGCACAAAAACGAATAGGAGAGGAGCGTTTTGTGCAGCTTTGTTCTTAACTACGGCTCCTGCCATCAACGAAAGGACACTCTTTGCCGCCCTCACGAAGTACCACAAAGTACGCGGTTCTATATTCTTGGGAGATTGCCGAATCTTGTGTCCAGCATCATTCGTGCTTGTGTTTTCAGCCCAGGCGTTATGTGTGCTGGCTGATGCAGAAACCGCAGCTGCAGCAGTGCAAGCTACAAGCAGAGCTGCCTGCATAGAGGCTCACCTGGTGGGCTTGATGCAGCAGCCTTGAATCAAAGAATAGCTGCAGCGGGCAGAAACTACCAATATCATTCGATATCGAAGTATGTCCCAGTCACCTTGGTATGCAAGTCGCTGCCAACTATCGAAATGGCTACATCAGACCTCAGACTTTACCAAACAAGTTCATATACCGCAAGACAAGGTTGGCAAGATTCTGTGGACTGCTCACGCCACTTTGCATTTGCATCACACCAGAAGTCTGACAGGCTGCGGTGCATTTGTTGCGCCGCTTGCCTAGTGATCCAAAGCTATCTACCAGCTTAGTGGCGGCCTGTGGAAAGGTCTTCGAATGGCGCTCTGCATTGCAGGTGTGAGCTCACTGTAGTTTGTGCTTAGGCCATGCTAGGTTTGGACATGTTCGGATTCGGACATGCTGGAAGTCTGGAAGTATCGAACATTTTCTGATGATGGTTAAGCCATGTTTGAACAGGACTGCACGTTTCAATCAGGGACTTTACCTCTGGAGCATGGTCAGCCTGTCATGATTCCACACTCGAGGTATTTGGCCACCTCCAGGAGAACGATGTTGCAGACGTGATTGCATACAATGCGACCATGACAGCTTGCGGCAACGCACATCAATGGACACAAGTTACCTCGTTTGACGGCAATGCCGGCAACGCTTTCCTTTTGACCGTTTGATTCATCTTTTGACCGTTTGATTCATCCCATGTTGTTTGCGCAAACTGGCCGTATAGTTGCCTTCTACTTGTCAGTACCACCCAGGTCGGCCCCAAGTGTTTGGAGGTGAGGTTGAAAGATGTTCGAAGCCAAGGTCCTTCAACTGTTTGAAGAACTCACCGCCACTTTCACCGACTCAAAATGGGAAGCGGAGGAAACCCGGGGAAATCTCAGAGCTTTCACAGCTGCGATGGATGCGTGCAAATTTGCAAAGATGCTTGGCTGACAAAGTCAGGAACCAGAAAACAAACTTGAAGTCTTTGCTTCCAACATTCTAGATATTCTAGAACCTTGACATATTTTGGCCTTCGACAATCTACAGATGATCTCCATATTGGCTTTATTTATATTCATCTATCTGATCCTGAGCAGTGAAGGAAATGGGCACTTGCGTTGCTGCTCTTTGAACAGATATCTGAACAAGTCGTGCCAGACTTGCCTGCCTTCGGTGCTGTGATCGCAAACTGTGCTGTGGCTGGACGATGGATGCAGGTTCTTTGCCTCCTGGAGAGCATGGGAAAATTGAAGATTGAAGTAGATGTTGCCCATCAAACTGCAGCTCGAAGGCACTCTTAGAGTCTTACATCAACTTACATCTATCAAAAGCAGGTTGCTTTTTGCATCTTTTTGCATCTTTTTGCCCCTGTTTCTTTCGATAGTAGTCTTTTGATGTCTTTTGGGCAGAAGCTTGACCGAATCCTACCAAGAAGTCACACCAGGCATTGATAGATGCCATGGCCAAGAAGTCTGAGTGGTCGCGCGCAGTTGCAACTCTGAATCGGATCGTTTTGGACGGTGGGCAACACTTTCACGACTTCACTGGCCCAGCGGTTGAAAGCTGCCAGGCAGCAACGCAGTGGGAGGTTGCGCTGCACCTTTGGCAGATGTTTCCATCCATTGCAGCAGGTCATTGTCTTCTCCTGGCATTACACCAGGTAAGTCTCGAGTTTTGTTTTCAAAACATCTACGGTTATGTTTCTGACATTTTTCGGGTTTTCTGTCTTAAACAACTAGTGAAAATAGGTTCAAGTACCTGCATGTGAAGCAAGGAACCGACCCTGTTGGAAGGCTGGCAAGTCCTCTAAATCTGGCAGGGTGCTAGAGCACATCCGGAGCCACTCAACTCCTGTCCATTTGATGACCATGATGCGCACAGCAGAGCAATATTTGCACTCTGAGACTGCAATGAAAGTGGAGGAAGCTGCCCACAAGTCTCTGTTTGAAAAGGCAGATGGTGTCTATGAAGCAATGGATGTGGCTGTGTGCAGTACCATGATAAAGTCAGGATGCACAGTTCTAGAACGGGGGCTACTGCGCAGAGTCTTGTACCCCTTGGTTCTGGCACTGGAAGGTCGACTGAAACACGACATCCAGAGTTCCGAGGCTACTGCAGGTCTTGGAACTTTGCAAACTCGCTACATCTCTGAAAGGTTCAGATGGTCCTGGAGTCCGTAAGGCCGTAAGGCAATTCAGCCATGGATACAATGTACATCTGACAAAGTGGAACAATACGAACAATGTTAATAACAATGTTTTCATGGATGCCAAACTTGACTGTCGTGGGCCGCGCAAGCGATCGCGATTCGCATTTGGTAAAGGACTGGACGTCGGACTCTCCAGGACTCTTGGATTGATGGCAGCGAAACCTCAGTTCAACGGGAGCTCCAAGGTCAGATACACGGAGAAAAAAAGGTCCATCTAAGGGGCACATACTCAGCTTGGCTGTGCCGGTACTTGAAAAAAAACTTGGATTGTTGTCATGATTGCCTGTGGGTCCCTGCTTTAGCTGCCAGCTGGTTCTTGAAAAGAGTACTTTTGAGGTAAGTTTCCTCGGGGCAGGTGTTGCCCTTCCTGGCTTCTCTTCTTGTTACCTCGCTGGACATAAGTTATGTCCTTCTCAGAGTCCTTCTACACATGTGCCCCAAACTCACGCATGTGTTGGTCGCCAGACCCATTTCCATTCCGGCTTGCAAAAAAGGTGCTGCTTGATAAAGCTGGCAGCGAAGTTGTTAGGTTGTTGAGGCGCAAAGCCCTTAAGCATCCATTACCAACCGTTCCAATATGATCAGAGACTCCTTACAGTGTTTCAGCCGGAGAAGTTCACAGAAAGTACTGGAACCAAACAACTCTCAAGTGGTCTAGATGCAGTGTTGGGGATGGCACTGATGACAGCATCTGCCTGGAAGATTTCATGTTTGGCCACTTTTGCATTTTCACTTCTTTGTTCAAAGGTCTAGGCATCTCATCCAACGCAGTTTCTTGCCAGGTGTCAGCAATTCTCATTGATCCAAGAAAATAAGGCAGGCCGCATGAAGGGTGGAGTCTGTCGCTCAATCGAGAGATATCGAGAGTTTTTTTTTCATCTTATATTTCTTTCGTGTAGTGAGATCAGGAATGATCAGGATCACCACTTTCTGATTCCTGCACTCAGCATGGACAGCATCAGGTGCTGAGCGTTGTGAATGTGATGAGATGCACGTACCAAACGTGCAAGCGGGTTGGCAATTGCAGCGACTGCATGCCATGGACGCAATTTCACTGCATTATCTGCATTGGCGGTGGTGCGAACCGGTGACCGCTCCTGAGAGCATGAATAATATGCAAACTTTGCAAATCAGCAACATAGATCAACATAGGATCTTTAGATACCTTAGATATCTTTACAGTCAGTCTACATGAGATGTTCAATGACTTTGGAGGAGGTCAGTCTTTAGGATCTTTGCAATGAAGCTTTTCTGCCTGGGCCAAGAGCGGGACCCCCTTGAACATACTCAGTGTGCAAAGCGCTGCGCAGTGTACCAGGATGCCTGCAAATGGAGTTTTGATCACAAGATGTTCTTGGTATCCTTTCCATTCCTTCCCTAAACTTGTGTTTTTATTGACATGAAACAAACGGTTGGAGCACGTTGGAGCAAAAGGGCAATCAGTTGTATTGTGTACAGCAACCATGTTCAGTGACGCTGTACAGGAACGGCAGCTTGATGGATAGTGTGCGTTTCGCTCCAGAGTTTGCAGACGTTTCCAACAAAAAATGATGAGCCAGCAAACGTTACCTGGTGCTACAATATCTACAATGGAAATCAGGCTATCTCAGTCTCAGATGGCTAAAATCTGCTGCCTTCAGTATACTTGCTTCACCTTCAGTGCGCACAAATCGTTCTGACCTCAAATGTCAGCTCAAACGCCTATATATACTATAATCACTGAGCGATCAGACCACCAAACATGAGACATACACAGTATATACACACAGTTGGAAATGATGAACAATTAAAAATTTACTGGTGCACACACACACACAGAAAGCATATCATTTGTGTTAGTGGCAGTTTGTAGGGAAGCTAAATTCAGCCTCCTTCGGTTGACGCCTCTGTGAAGCCACTCAAAACCACAATAATCCACAATAACTATATACTTCTTTTTCTATACGTAGATCTGACAAAAATATACACAAGTAACCCTCAAGCTTGTTTTATCTCGAAACATGTTGATACAGCAACTCATCAATTGCAAGTGTTGCATTCGCATATCGCCAGACGTATCCGGCAGACACTTGCCATGTGCGATGTGCTCGGCCCGCCCCAGCTCATTTGCATCTTCCAGCGATACGATGTTTACAGGCCACCCCCGAAAAGTAAGCATGTGCAGGAATGTTCAGTAGTTCAGGATGTGCGGATCTGAGAATCAAAAAGAACATTGAAGAAGACTTATATAAGACTTTTGAATATTTGCCAAATCAAGTTAAGATGCACAACCCCGAGCCATTTTGGTACAAACGAGCCCTCGATAGCCCTCGAATGCTTTGGAATACTGTCAGGAATCGCGGCTCCGTCTTTGTGTTCGGAATTGATAAAGCGTGCCTCTCAGATGATCAACAAAGATGCTATGGTCCTGACAACCAGGAGCTGAGTAAAGTCCTTGAAATTCTTGAAATGGAGGAATAGCACCTTGTTGTCATTTGCTGGTAAGTTCAATCGAGGAAGCATTCGAGTCCGAACGCCGAACGCTTTTTCAGGTGTTTAGGGGCCCATTAGGGGCTACGCGGCTGTTTGGATATGGCAATGCTCTTGTGTGAAAGGGATCTCCTGCCTGAGGTCAACCAACAGTTCAGCTGCTTGCGAATTCCCCGCGCAGTTCAGTCTGAAGAGCCACCTACTCCGCTCGAACTGTCGGAAGGCCTTGGCTGCATGTGTCGGGGACTGGGATAATTCGATTGAATTTGCATGAATTGGCCAGGTGAACGATGCTATCCCTTGGAACAGATGCAGGAACACCGAAGGTGCAGAAATGGAGTTCCGCAGCTTCCAGCTTTGTCACCCCGTCTTCAGATGTTGTCTCCACACTTCCAGTTTTTTTTCACCTGGGAGCATGTTTTTTTTTCTGTTTTTTTCACCTGTGATGAAGAGAACTGGGGCTTACTTTGGCTATCTTTGGCTTGCATTGGAAATAATTGGAATATGTTCGAATTCGATGTCAAAAGCCTTGCCATCGATATCATGTAGGCAGCTTCCGCACTTGGAGGAGGTGAGCCGGTGCACGAATATGTCGTGGTCATGCCTTGCTCATCAAATAGTACTGAGACATACTGAGACCATCTGAGACCCTTCATTTCGTCAGCTCCGGTGATCAACATATTCATGAAGTTAGACTTAGACTTTACTTAATCATACTTAATCTTCATGTCTAAGCTTCAACTTTACCTAGTTTACCCACCATCCGTTTGGAGAGGTGGCCCTGAAAGCCTCTGGCTTGGTCGGTTTCATCCGCTTTACCTCTGGGTACGGGCCTCAACGATGATGTTCTATGTGTATTATGTGTCTACAAGGTGAAGTGGAACACTACAGTATTTGGTTGGGAGGTTCGAACGAAAGCTGCCACTGGTTGAACCACTGGTAGATGCACAGAAATGAGAACCAACATGTCTAGGTTCTACCTGATTCTCATCAAGAAGCACAAGAAGGCCAGTGTACGAAGTGTTTTCTTTAACAGAAAAACGAAAGCATGCGAAGCTGCTGCCATCGCAGGTTGGCAGGATTGGCCAGACGCCTACCTACAGGATCCTGCAGATGCCTGCAATATTTCCGTGTGTTTTATTCTATTTCCAACCATTTCCAACATTTTCCAACACTTTGTTCCAGTTTTGTGCCCGGTGTCTGTACAAAGTGTCCAAATCGATGTGAGGTCACCACAACATTTTGTCCATAGAGTCCACCACTCTGGTTCCGCTTTTCAATGATGCGTCCAAGTCCAATCCTCAGCGGCAACGGTTCTGTCGCTTCCGATGGTTGTGACGCTTGTGCCAGGGAAGAGAAAGGCTTTGTGGACCAATTCAACAGGCAAGGAGATGGCGTGAGATGACCCCACTCCAGCGCAGCAGACTCACCGAGACGACAACATTAGTTGAACTTTGCAGAATTTGTTGCCAGGTTCAACTTGTGCAAGGAGAACATCTCGCTGCAACTCTACCCGGCATTTTCTGTCCCTATCTGGAAAGATTCCAGCAAGCGTAATCGAAGGACTAAGATCATCAAAGATCATCCAAGATCAAATTCTGGGCTCCAAAACCCAATGCTTTCGATCACGACTGGTTCCACACTCTGCTTGCTAGGCACACGAATTGGATCCGTTTTGATCCATTTTGGCTCTGCGCAGTGAGATCATGGATTCCAATGGATTCCATGTAAACTGGAACCAGAAGCTCAGCCCCTTACCTAGCCCTCCAGCCCTCCTCAAGGCCCTCCCATGAGTCTTTCATAGTCTTTCACTGAACACTGAAAGCATTGTTTGGTAAGATACACCACAGATTCAAGACCAAAGTTTGATAAAGTTGAAGATCATGGAATAGCAGGAATAGCTCTCCTGTTTGCTATCCGCAAAGCCATCGGAGACTTCCACTATGCAGATAACGGGATAAGAGTGCAATGGCTGCCAGAACTCATTGAACTGTTTGGGTCGATGAGTCCATGAGTTTATGGCTTTTGAAGCCTTCGTGAAAGCCACTGTGGTTGGACCGGTTGGATGCTCGCCCAAGGCGCCCACGGCGCCCAAGGCGTGTGACGCGACTGACGATGTGAAGCTGCCGCCACGGCCGAGGTCGGCGGTGGCGGCCTCCTTTCGACGCCCACTCCCTTCACCGCGACCGCCTTCGACTCGCTTGGAACGAGAAAGAAATCCATGGCGAAAGAAGAAAAAATCGAAGCCCAAGCTCGACAAGCTCCAGCAAGTTCTTCACCCGCTTCACCAAACTCACACTTCACAACTTTCACAACTTTCACAACTTCCAGCTCCAGAAAAAGCCGTTGACCGTCTCGAGGACCTGGAACCGGAATCACCGATGAGTCGATGCGACAGCCGCAAGGCGTGCCGGGCGAAGATTCGCCGGCCTTGGCGAGAACCGCCAGTGCCCACTTCGCCCAAGTCAGACCCACTCTCTCCGAAGTCGAGGCAAGAAATGCATAGAAATGCAAGATTTTCATCGAATTTCTGGGACATGACAGTCATGACAGTCATGATTCATGTCATGATGATGTCATGATGTCAAGTACTACAATGATGTATGATTTTGTATGACATTGTAGGACACATAAAAAACATGTGCACAACTATCATCAATTCTAGATTCTAGACATGTGATCTCATGGAGGCAGTTAAGGCAGTTTGCTCAAACAAGGCATACAGGCTGAACTTCAGCCATTCCTTGCAGGTGGAAGAATGCAGTCGATGCTATAACTGCCAGGAACTCTGACCTGGTGAAGCAACGTTCAAACATGAGTCAGTCTGTACGGCGACGTATTCGAGCCTTTGACGAGCGAATGGCGATCCTTGCGAATGGAGGGGCGAAGGTAGCAGCCAATGAGAACAGTGACAGCGAAAGTGATCAAGGCGAGGGGGAGGACATTCAAAGATCCCCCGTGGTACCAGAATTTTTTTTTCCTGTAGGTCCAGTCCGAAAATTAAAAATGCCAAGTCAGGAAGAAAATCATCCCACCATGAATGTTGCAAGGTTAGGGCTCAGGAAAACAAATGTTGGAGCCAGGAAAGCAGGATTAGTAACATAAGGTTGTACCACAGGATTTTATATGTTTTGGGGATTTGCTTGCCAGGATTGCATGGTTTTCCAAACAAGGTTGGGGTACAGGAAAAAAATCTCTGGGCCAATCTGTCGAACA
>Ga0126342_10003208_pt1 | contig 26764 bp, 26 predicted proteins | sample Cyp1metagenome_FD_92528 | JGI IMG/M metagenome (GOLD analysis project Ga0126342, IMG submission 92528) | Coral microbial communities from Lord Howe Island, Old Settlement Bay, Australia - Cyphastrea 1 metagenome | ecosystem: Host-associated > Invertebrates > Cnidaria > Coral ...
AACATGTGCAGTCGACAACGTACGTGCCAGAAGAAAAGGAATACTTGGCAAACTGTATGAAATACAAATTTCACCTGAAAGGGGTCTTCGCAATTCCCTGAAATTTCCCAGCTATTTTGGCATAGAATATGTTCGGCCCTGGAATATGGGCAAGAAATTGCTAGAATAACATCAAATATCATCAAATTAATATAGCCACACATGGCAGTTGTTCTTGGCTTTCGTCTTGGCTTTCCAACTTCGTTTAAGTCCTCCCCGAAATTTGATTGGTCTTTTCATAGCACAGGAACACCAGGAACTAATTACTACCAAACTGCAAGCGCCAATCCATTGAGAATTCTCGCCATCTTGCTTGCATCTGTGCTTCTTATAAGAGTGGATTCTTTCAAGTTGGTGGAATGTGCTAGCTGCTAGCAGAAACTTGTACAAGAAATCAGGAACGGCTTTGGATCCATCAACTGGTGAACACATGTGAACACCATAAACTCGATCGATGCAATCCGGACACCATTTTCCAGAGACTGTTATCCCAGCCATATGGCCATATCCTTCACTCATTGGCACCTCTATGCACAGTGTCGGAGGGATCCTGGGCTGATGGACATCTTTCGATGTGGACACCAGGCGTGCAGTTGCATCTATAAATGCCCATGCCTGACACCTGCGGCATCACATTATCATAGCAGGCTTAATCATGTAAGGGCAACTTTGCTGATGCTGATCGCACGCATTTTAATCTCAAACGACAACTTCAGAGCCGAACCTTTCACCTACCCGAGACTTGCAGGACTGCCGCAGGGTCAGAACAGCGTGAGTCAGTGCAAGGAAATCCTGCTGTTCCAAGTAGATTTGCGACGACACACGGATCCAATGCGTCACATTCCCTGAGTTTTGATGCACTGGGAAAGAGATCACCTGCATGGAATACTTTTCGATCAAACCTCCAGCAATCACGCCCGCACACCTTTGCTGAGCATCCGTGGGCCAATCGGCAGGTATTGGCAGGCACACGGCAAACATCGAGGGAGTCATCGTCAAAGGCACCACAGTTTCTGTGCCAAAGGCATGTGCCATCATCCTTCCAGCCCACCCTGCCAGCTGGGAGGTGTAGCCTTGTATCTTCTCCTCGCCACCTGTGGACAAAACGTTAAGGCGTGTTGCCATTTAAGTGTTTGATTCATGTTGATTCTGCCAAATTGGAAACAAAATGGTTGGCAACACCCACTAAGTTGAGAGTTGTGACCAGGTGACCAGCTTTCAAAACCTGCTTGAAACACATATTTCCCCCAGCGGCTCCTAGCATTTCTCGGAAGTCCAAAGCTGCACCCATGGCACACCAGGAGGTATAATCCCTTGTACCAATGTAGTCAAAGCGATCTTGAAATTTGGTTGTTGGCGCATTGTCTGAGGATATGATTGCAGGTTCCAGGATGTCTTGAATGGATCGTGATGCCCACAGTGCACCACTGCCCTTTGGAGCCATGAGCCATTTATGCCCATCCGTCACCTTTCAGCATTTGCTTACATCTGCAAAGGAGCTAAGAACGGAATCCCGTTGGACTGGTGACTATCATGTGAGGTACATATTGTACACATACACATTGAAATACCTGTATATATATATAGTTGTAATTATTTATATTAATACATACATATATATATATGTATGTACAGACATCAACATTGCGTATCATTCGGCTATACATGGGGGAACAACTTTTGCATTTTGTAAAACGATGCATTTAACACACTGTTACATATAGTCACTAAACTGCAAACCGTGAATTAAATTTGTTTTCGCAGGATACAGAAACTTCCAGCTAGGTTCTGTTAGGAGTACTCCTAGGTACTTCAACGATAATCAAATGTCAAACGGGTTTGATTTACTCATTGAACTCATGAAATCATTCACAGAAAGTTCAAATTCGGACGAATTTGGCTCAATTCAACTAATTAAGTAGATACGACATAAAAAATATATTCTGGATTTGTCTGAAAATAGGCTAGGCCCAATTTGGACCAAAGTAGATGGTTTTGCAGTCATCATCCCTATCTGAAAATTGCCATTCGGGTGGTAGACTAGTATGTATACAGTATACATTATTTTCAAACAAAACCACATGGGGCGGATGGGGATGGGTCAAAAAATCCCTGTAAAATGAACATCCCTTGATGGCGTGGAATATTTGGATGTTCATCGCTCTCGCCCCAACGCAAACCAAGGGAATCATAGGATTTCGTAAGTATTTACTGTAATAGCCGATCATGTTCCACTGTGACCTAAGCTGTGACCAAGTGGCATATGCATCAACACCGGCTTCAGCCAGTTGCTTCATATCAATAGGCACTTGTCCCAAAGCATGCGCACCGTCCAACAGCACCAGGGTCTCTGCACATCGAGCCTGCTGGTATTCAATCACAAATTGGGTGACTAATTTATGAATATTCCACCAACCTTTTCAGGGAGGTTGGGAATCTTGAGCTAATCCAATTATGCTAGCAGCAACAGAAAGCATCGCCAATGCAGATATTAGGATCTAATACAAACATTTGTTTCCCGAAAGTTCTTTGTGTGGGTGTCTCTTTGTGTATGTCTGTGTCTACGCATGTCACTGTCAAAGTTTCTCATCATTTGCCATCAAACATCTTCAAACCTCGCTTCAAATGATTGGCGACATACTCCAATCATACTGGCAGTGGGGGATCATCCACGGGCAAGTCACCTAATTACTTTTTTCGAGTCATCCCCACCAACTGATACTCTATCTGCCGTACATTCTGACATTCTATCTGGCATCCTTTGTGGCAATTCTATCTGGCGTGCGCCGCTCGGCGCTCGCCGTTGAGGTCCGGCAGTGCCCACTGAGCTCTGTGGTGCTTGCGGTTGAGGTCCGGCAGTGCCCACTGAGCTCTGGTGCTCGCGGTCCGGCAGTGCCCACTTAGATCTGGAGCTCGCGGTTGAGGTCTGGCAGTGCCCACTAAGATCTGGAGCTCGCGGTTGAGGTCCGGCAGTGCCCACTTAGATCTGGAGCTCGCGGTTGAGGTCCGGCTGCGCCCACTGAGATCTGGAGCTCGCGGTTGAGGTCCGGCTGTGCCCACTTCGATCTGGAGCTCGCGTGTGAGGAGGTGGAGGCGGAGGTGGAGGACGAGGAGGCGGAGGAATGTGATAAAATCATATAAAATCTAAAGACCCTCACCGGGTGGAGAAAAACCCTGGATCTTCCACTGCGACTGCCTTCACCATGCGAGCGAGCCGGGCGACGGGCAGAATGGCCGGTGGGTAAGATGAAACCTCAGACTCTGGGAGGTGGGTGAATCAAAACATGAAAAAACATCATCCATGGATAGTCCATCTGGTAGATTTGTCTATAGTTATGGATTGTTTTTAGGGTAATGTGCATGACACATATGCCATAAACGCCATAATGATTGACACGTGTGCATGATACAGTTGATTTTTTGGTGTAAGGATTTATAAAACATTTATATATTACAGACAGTAAAATAAATGTAAATAATGTAAATATATGTAAATATGTATGTGGAAGCGGTCGACGATCCCATCTTTTCTGAATCGCACATTTTGGTTGCTGAATCGTAGATCTTGGCTTCTGAATCGCATAGGCATGGGTTTCTGAAGCGGTCGACGATCTTCGGAAACCAAGGCTTCTTCGGAAACCAAAACGTCTGGATAGAAAACCAAAACATGCCCAAGACTGGTCACTGCTTCGCTCACTTTTTTCCATTGCCGTGGCAGCGTGGCATTTTTTTTTGTCATGTTCAGAACTGATCATAGTGGTGTGTGTTGTTCAACATAATGATTATGATACATAATGTTCAGAGGGGGTGGCGGGGTTGATCTCTTGTGATGATCAAACGGAAGTATTGTTCAGAGGGGGTGGCGGGGTTGATCTCTTGTAATGCAACATTTTGGTTTCGGAAGTTTTAGTTTCTGAATCGTACATTTTGCTTTCTGAATCGCGCCTCAGTTGGTGTCTGAATCGCTCCGTTTTGGTTTCTGAATCGACGTAGCTTTGGTTTCTGAATCGACGTAGCATTGGTTTCTGAATCGCGCGTTTTGGTTGCTGAATCGTAGATCTTGGTTTCTGACTCGCGTTTTTTGGTTTCTGAAGCAGTCGACGATCCCATCTGGGATACTTATGGATACTTACAGTAGACAAAATAGATCAAAATAGTGGGTAGAGACAAAATCTTTCTAGGAGTGCCTCATCCTGACAGCATCTGATAGCTGTCAAACTATGCTAGAGGCTAGAACCATCTAGAACCTATGAGCACGCCGGGAGTGATAAGATCCTCGTCATTCATGATTCCAACAGTTGGGCTCAAGGGACATACCGAAAGTGTCCGACAGTGGAAGTTATCCAAAATCAACCAAGAGTGCATCCAAAGATCATGATCAAAAACTGCTAGCCGGAGCTTGCAGGGTTGTGGCAGTTTCAACAGAGCTCGTTCAACCGGCTCCAAAATGGCTTCTGCACTTTTTGCGGGAAAATGCCTCAGAAGAAGCGGGCCGCTCTCGCTGAAGATGCGCGAATATCACACAACTTAAATTGCATCCTGCTTCACGACATTTCATCTTGCAACAACATTGCATGGCAAGAAAAGACTTGCGGTAGCAACTCTCAATGCATCACTCACGCACAGTCGGAGAAGGAAGAATGCACATGTTCAGCCAAACGAATCCACACGATCCATATCCATGCTTGCATCATCTTGCATCCATGATACACTTCTGCTTGCACAATTTGGATTCCATAGCGCTTTTGCAGCCACTTGCCAGTGTTTGGAAGAACGGCGTAGGCTGCGCTTGTTAGTAGCATCACATCTTGGGGTTGCCATGGAAGGCTGCGCAATACTGCATTGAGTCCGGAAGATGCGTCGTCCAGAAAGACCTCTGCTTCAAACACTACTGTATTCAAGTCTGACAACAGAAAACATGCCAAGTTGCTTCTGGAAGGAATTGTTCGTTCCCTAAAGGGATCTGAAACTATACATCGAACACAGCAGCTAGTTTCATCAATCATTGAAGCCCGGCACTGCTTCAAATGAGAACATGTACCCAAATCCAGTGCCAAATATTGCAAGAATCAACAACTTACAGTATATATTATATAAATTATATATATATGATATTACAACCCACAAGTCCACAGATCTGCTTCTGCCATGCGGCGTTCCGGTTCCATATGGAGCGTCGTCTGTGGTCCCCAGAAAATTATGGGGAAAAGAGCTGAATAGAAACTGATTGCAATCTTCTTGCAGCCAAAGGGCAACATCTGAGGAGTTTGCATTCATCATTTCCGCCAAGCGTGGGCGAACTTCTGAAAGGATCTTCTGGTATCCTCCATAGATATCCGGATATCTTAGGGCCGTATCAGCCATGAATATCCATGAGTACCCTTTGGATGCCAGTCACTTTGGTCAAACCCATTGACTTAGCATGTTTAGCCATGTTTTCCCATTGACTTTAGTCATGTTTTCCAGCTTTCAGGCTTCCCCAAAAATGTCTGAAAATAGGGTACCTCCAAATCACTGGTTCATATTGGACAAGCATCATTTTCCATTTTTTTTGTTTTTTGCCATATCTTCCCTGTACTTCGATGGCCATAACTGGATTTCAGCCCCAAAAAATCACCTCCTGAGGCGAACCACGCCGTTGGCTGTGCTTCCTGCTGATCCACGAAGCCACTTTGGGCTTGGCGCAACAAGCGCGGCGTAGCTCCGAAGCCCCCGTGGTTGAAGTTCAGGAAACCGGGCCTATCAACAGATTAAACAACATAAAACAACAACTGTATCAGCAGTGCTCGAAGGAGGTGGAAGAATGATGAAGATCAGTATCTTTAAAACTTCAAGGTAGAAACAGAGTTTAACCAAAAAAAGAAAACTGAACATTATAACATTTATTGATGCCCCTTGCAAATGGGGGGGGTGCTGGGACCCCCGATTCTGTAGAGACCCCCAAGGTCAGGTACCTAAAAATTCTTTACTAAATCAATCTCCGCTCTCCAGAGTGGGGTCTTACATTCTACAAAATCAAGAGCCTTCCACAGTAGAAAAATCTGACAAGGCAGATTCATACGTGCTACAAAATCAGAATCAAGACTTTTAGATGCATCAAAATTCATCACTTAAACGTCCAGGTTGATCCTGTAGAGATACTTTTTAAATTTTTGGAGTCGATTCTGTAGAGATTTCTTGTTGGTCCTTGATTTTGTAGCATGAATGTGTTTACAGGTTTTACAAGTCCCTCCAAAGTCCCAAGTGCCTGTCTTTGATTTTGTAGCATGAGTTTGTTTACAAGTTTCACAAGTCAGTCCAAGATGTCCCAAATGGCCGGTCATTGATTTTGTAGCATGTTTCCAGGAGAGATCTGACTTCCCTATACAATATCAAAAACCCATACATGTTGGGCAACAGGGGTTTCAGGGAACTATCCTTTTCAGAATCAAAGACCTTAGGAGGTCGCCAGCCTTCTTTCTACAAAATCAATCCCATTCCCAAAGCATAAAGTCTTTGGCCCCCATGGACTACAGAATCAGGACCGGACAGGGGTGCAGCCCAAAATGGATGATTTTTGGGTGTTTGCCAGCCTATGGTCCTTGATTTTGTAGCAAAGTAGGGGTGCAAGCTGGCACTACAAAATCGAAGGTTTTAGGGGTATCAACACCCCCGGTTCTGTAGAGGAAATTGCAACTGTAGGATAATCTAGGATATATTTATTGTAAGGGATGTTCGTCAAGCACTTGTTCCCACCATAGTGTCTCTTCTTTGGCTCAATACGATTTTCAACGAGATTTGAGACATACCGGTTTATCATTCAAGTCGAAGTCTGAAGCAAAAACTGACTAAACCATGCTGAACTAGTGTAAATCTGACATCGACATATGGACATTATGGACATCTACGCCTTCTGCATCTCACTCCGGCAGTTCCACCAAGTCGCTGGAACTGAAAATATCTCTCTCTGGTTGGCTTCCCAAAAGGAATCCCCTGGCCATGGCGGCCATGGGGATGCTGAGGTGAATCAGGGTGAATCCGATAGATTCATAGAGCAATGGATCGCTTATATTATGGTTTCCTTCAGATTTTCCAGGAAAAAACAAACAACATTAACAGTAATTGTTCAATAAGTTAATTATTTTTCCTAATAGACTATGTTGTTTTCCCAATAATTGTCAGGCTTCCAAGTTTGGTCGAACAAGAAGCCCGCATCCAAGTTTTCGTCTGGTCACTTCTTGTTCTCACCGCTGGAGGAGACCAAACAACGAGCTGATTGTGATAGGGAAAATATTTGTGGTAAATGCTATAGGGTTCCAGCTTAGTATATATACAATAATTATTAATTAAATATTAATACTAAATATAGTTTTATGATGTTTTATGCGCTTTATTGAGGAGATGTGATTCACTGTTACTATCTGCATTCAATTTTTTTTGGTGCCTCACTTTGCGGTTCGCTCGCGGCCAGTGAGGCCAGCAAAAGGCCGGTGACGATCATTGCATTGTGATGGACGGAAACCATGGCATCGTTGAGAAGCGAAATGATAAGAACCTTATGGAATCTTGGTTGTTCTGCTTTCCTGGTTTCAAACGGTACACAATGATACAAACATGCTCGCCTTTCATTTTCTCATTCTGCTGAGACCTGAATATATTGAGAAACTTCAGCAACTTCACTCTCTTTGTGTTTGTTGAACGCCTTGCAGAGCCACCTGGCAACTCATGAAAGAGACTTTTGGAGAGAAGCAACGTTTCGCAAGTGGTTCGCCAAGCTTTTTGGATCGTTTTCCCGGAGTTCCACCGCACTAAGGTTGGGTCGGTATCAACCCCGAAGAGATCCGCCTCCCTGACAGGAAACAGCGCTGCCCCTTGTGGAGATTTGTGGGTTGAGGTCTTTGGCAATTCTTGATCCCCGCAGATGGTAAAATTGGGTAAATAGGCTGTTGGTCATTGGGTTTACCACCTTGCTGATTATGGATGATTATGATTGATTATGAACTATGATTGCAGAAAACCCAAGGCAAATTTGACAGCGTAGTGGTGTAATAGAGTGAATACACACGCAATTCTGTGTGGACATCACATGTTGTGAGGAACAGATTACGTACGAGATTGTGAGAGTATGATTGAGTCAAACATGTGCACAGAATGCCCCCGCTTCCGCTCACACCTACTACCAGTAGGAAAGAGTGTCTGATGTTTCCCAAATCGGCCTGGTGAGTGACTCCTGGCTGAAGCTTCTACTCATCTTCTACGCGAGAAGCGGAAGTGCTTTCTTTTATCATGTACTTCCAGCTCAATCAATTGTTAGATCTTCATAGATCTTCCACAATTTCCATGCTCTTCCAATCTTTGCCTCCACGGAAAAGTTGGGCAAAAAAAATGCTACTGGATGATACAGCCATCCCGGCCATCCCTGCTTTGCCGTGACGACCTTTGTCTTGTGGGCTATGTCGTGCTATGTTTTCTTTTCCGCCAAATTAGCTAATGCTTGAGCCAAACACATCAGAAACGATTCTTAAAGTACAGAAAGTGTGCTAAGCTTTTCTAGTGGTCCATGGAAAAAAACAAGGGAACTATCCCATGAGTCTTTCGGAAGCTGCTTCCACATGCTCTTCAAAGTGCAGCGCGTCGACCTTGGTTTTGACGGTCTCGTGACCTACGCCAATTCGGTGGGGCCGAGTGACCGAAGTGAATCCCACATGTGGAGTGGTCACAAAGACCGGTGCTCCACTTCCTGCGAACGAAAGCTTGATATAAACTGAGCTGTCCTGTTTATCACGCAAATTGAGAGAACCTGTAGAATCCGGTAGAATGCACCCAGTAATCTAATACAACATTTCAATAAATTTCCTTGATTTGTCGGCACTGTGAAACCTAGCTCATCAACACCCTCCTCCTTTTAAAGTACTTTGGAGTTACGATCTACTTCTATCCAGTATTCTCATGTATTCTCGCTGACTGACAGTTGTATATCCTGCTTTCGACCAATGGGCTAAGCTGACTGCCATGCAGTCGAGATACCAGCGGTATCGGAAAGTGACTGATGTCGAACACTGTTCAACCAGGTATCGAAATCCACGAACACTTCGCTTTATTTCATCGAGACTGTCTGTTGGAAAAGGCTTGGAGTTGTTTGAAGGTAATGATGGTAATGATTGGTAATGTAGAATGTCTAATACAGTAGAATGTGTTTGACTATCTTGCACTGACGTTTTGGTCTAAATAATTTTCTGACGCAACCAGGAAGGCGGATGAAGGCAGGCGCCCATTGAAATAACATGACTTAAATGTATTTAAATGTTACAGTAGAATTTGTTGGAAATTTGATCTAGACCTCTAACATGCTCAACTATGCTCAACTGACATTCTGCCTGGCAGGTGCTTGCTTGTCTCAGAGCCCGAACCCCCCAAGTGCTTTGAAAATGCCAGTTGACAACGCAGCCCGTCCCAATAGCTATGACTTGTGTTTGTCTGAGAATACGGTACCCGGTACCCCAAGCCATATATTGCCGTCATGTTCAAATCTATACCAAAATTAGAAATTTAAGGCGTACGAGTACAAGCCCCTCAGCAACTGAACCATGGCCGGGCTCGACATCTCACTGCATTGGAGGACTCGTACAGCCACAGGCTGCTGAGATCCAGCGAAATGATCGATGGCGCGTTGTGACGCTGCAAAGAGAACTTACGTCGTGACCACGGGAGAGGTGAAAAGAAAATGAAATAAACTGAACATAACTGAACTGCTTCATCATTGCGAGAGTGGATTTGGTGCCTAGATTCCTAGATGTGCCTACGTTTGTAGTATAAATAGATATAAAATGATATAAATAGGCCAACATGTTACTGTTTGCAGCCATCCCAATATTATTTCTGCAGCTGGAACAGTACCCCTCCAGGTGGCAGCCATAAATTCAACGGCAGCTGGTGTAAAAGATGCAACGAGCTAAGTGCATACCTACGGAGTCCTACAAATCTGCAACTGTGTCAAACATCACAGTTGCAGCAGTGTGACAAGCGAAATCGCCAGATTGTTCCCCCCTGTGAACTTTGAATCAACTATAATCAACTCCAGATCATCACAGTTTGTTGAATCAAAGGAGTAGCAATGGAGTAGCCATGTCATGCCATGTCCACAACAAAATGTTCCCAAACAGTAGCCCTGCTGGCGGTCACTTCTCATTGTCTTACGGAAATGCGACTTGAAGTCATTGCATTGGACAAATGGAGCCTTGGCCGGCGGTTGACCATGGGTAAGTTTCGATCACAAATATCGACAGCTTTGCTTCCCCGGAACTGAAACAGCTTCTCTGGTTGGCAGTTTCAACCCATCCCCACCAAAGAGATCCCCATGTTGCGGAAATAAGTCCCAATTGTTTGAATTGTAGTTTCGCCAAATTCAATAGTTGGAACTTCAGCCTTCCTGATCCCCATGAAATCCCGTTTTTCCTAGTTACCAGTAAGAATTAAATTGCAATGTGTTCATTTTTATTTTTTTTCCATATGTTTCCATATTTTTCATTTATCCTGTCATGTCATGAAACTGACTAAACCCCGATCTTCCCGTGTTGGCCCCATCCTGGAATCCTATGAATCCTCTCCTCCCAATCTGTGGACGGAACAACACCGAGCACCTTCAGAGCCTTGAAACGCTTCACCTGCAAACATCAAACACCAATGAGCTAACCATTTCTTGGACGTCTGCTGATAGCCAATTGATATGATATCATTGATATCATTGATATCATATGTTATGTTTGCTATATTTTTGTATATGTTAGCAAAGCCAATCATTGGATACTGACTCTAATCACAACATATCATAACTATTCAGAGACATAAACAAATCATGTCAAACCACAACTATCCACCAACTATAATCACTAATCCACCAACTATAATCACCAATTATATCTATATAATTATCAGTTGCATCAAATCGTTCTTTCTATGTCTCCATATGTCTCCAATCCGTGGGACCTCTGCGATGTGGCGGCCTCAGGAGCGTCGGAACTCATACAGTGAAGCGTGATCTTTGCTGCGGTTAACCGAAGACAGGTCAAATTATTGGAAAATAATGAAAACGTGATGATAGATGATGAATGATGATGATAGATGTATCATGATTTGATTATTGATGATTAATATCTGATGATGATAGATATATCATATATATTCATATATCATATTATATCATGATATATCCAAGTTGTGGCTATGTAACAGGTAAGAAACAGAACATCGAACCAAACAGAACAACACAAACTCACCAAACACATCCAAAAACATGTTTTTCGATGCTCATGTTGCATTTGCTCATTTGCTGGCTCATTTTAGGTAATGATACCTTGCAGTTATTGCACATTCCGAACCCAAAAAGAAAGAGAACAAAAATCACACCGATGTTTCGTTCATGTTTGTTCCCACTGATAGTAGTCACCATGACCGAAACATGCCGCTGGGTCCCCAGCCGATAGACATCATCTCCTGCGATGAGCCTTTCCAACCTGTGATTCGTTTGGGCATCATTTTGGAACCATTGGGAACCAACAAAAAAAACAAGTTGGCATACCCAAATCAAGTAAAGTCACTGCCCTATCATGCTTGGCTAGGCAGAGCAAGTCAGAAGTCAGAGACCAGCTATTGAGCCACGTCTCATCAGGATCAACAGCTGTCTGCTGTAGTTTCCATGAGAGTTTATGATTCGTCACCAGGGATGCCAAGAAAGGACTAATTCTGCCTCCAAATCGATCCAAATGGTAGATCATCGGCAGATCTTCGTTGTGGTTTTGAATGGTTTTCCATTGCCCATGGTCAACTGAAGTCACATCCAATTCCTCCGTTTTGACTGGATGGATCCACCTTTGAAGCGCTTCCTCCGGGGGGAAGCCTCCAGGCCTTGGTCAGTCACGGTTTTTCCTCCCAGCCATGCCTCTCTCAAGCGTCTCTATGCCCAAGAGATTTCAATTCAAAATCGACATGCCAAAATGATCCAACATGCATTCAAGGTTTCATTAGATTTCTCTGGCTTCCAATTCCTTCCATCATATCCCATCTATTCTGTGTTCCAATCATTGATGTCCATAATGCGTTCTCAATCTGCAAATTTGACCAGCTCTTGTCTGGGCATCCGGCGCAAGCAATTTTCTGCAATATGGGTCACCCTCTGTATGTCGCTGTCCTGTAGGATTGAACAGGTCTGGTTGACTCCTTAGGATCCGACTGAACGTCCTGATTGGAGTTGTCAGATTGGCGAACACACTGATGTTGAGTCTTATAAAGACGCTACGATAAACTATTAAACATCATTAAACTATATTAAAGTCGTCTCAAGGTCCAAAGTAAAACTTGGATGAACGTTGCGATTCACCGCTTCGACACAGCCTTTTCTCCTAGGCTAAGCTTTGCCTCGGGTCCTCCTTTGGTCCGGGGGAACATTCACATGTTGCATGTGGACCCCCTTGAGCATCAACCCCGCAGGGAAAACATCACTGACGAAAACATAGTCTCTGGCGAAAAAATATGATCTTCGCATGGTGAGACTTGGTACACAAGGCCGCCCTGCATCGAAGGATCTGATGGATGGCAACAACTTTCAATTGGATAATTCGTGATGACTGCAGCTGCATAAGGTTTTAACATGTTTCAACAATGGAAGATGTCCCTTACACACCTTCAGCAAATAGTTTCACTGACACAGGCAGCAGTCACATGGTCGCCCAGGTTGAATCATATGATGATGAATGATGAACATATGGGTTTGTCTGAACATGGAGTACCCCAAAATCCAATGGCATCCAGTTGCATTTCAATCTATGTCAATCATGTTCTCCATCCCGATGGCACTTTTTGGCTACTTTTGGGTATACCCCACTTTGAGACAAACCCATAGGTTGAGACATTTCACTGAAACATCTTGCCTCACTGCCAGCGGGGTCGCCCTGAAACCGATGGTGTTCTCGAGCCGGTGGAGCTGGGGGGGCTGGACCGTGCAACGGCAAAGGGCGACCTCAAAGACCTTTGGGTCTGGTGCGTAGGGGTTTGAGGCGCTGAGGATGGCGGGGATTGTGCCAGGTCCTGGGGAAGGGCCGTCTTGGCATCTGGCATCAGGGTGCCATCGGCTTCACAGGTCGCATCTGGGGCAACTGCTTTCAACTCATCTTTGGGCATCGTTTCCGTCTGATTCGTCTGATTGCTCTCTGGCTGTCCTGTCGTTTGGAAGCTCACTGAGTTGCCGAGCACTGAGCTCTCCCCCTGTGCACCATCGGCCACTGAAGGCTCTGTCCGAGCTGATGCAACCGAGGGAGTCTTGGGAACTTGACGGGCTGAAATCAGACTCTCTCCTGGTGCTTCTTGGGGCTGTTTCTTTGGTATCTTCCACACAGACCCAGCATAGCCAGCAAATTTTTGAGCATATTCGACAGCTGGGTCTGTCTCTGCTCCTGACAAATCTCGGCCATACAAAAGTTTGTCCACCACGGAAACGCTTTTCAGACTACATCCCACCTTTGCAGCCTTGACCTGTTTCCGAGCTTGGCCGGCATGACCATCGAAGCGTTCATCAGGACCTTCATCAAGAAGAGCACCGGGATGTTCGGTATCACCAAGGCGTAGAGTACTTCGAGTCCACTTGGTGGATATAACACATGCCCTCCCCTGAGTGCGTTGCAGTTCGGGATCTGTCTTGCCTCCAGCAGCATTGACCTCCTTGACACGGATACCACGAGGCGTTCGAGCAAAATCAGGGCGACCCATGATGTCTGACATGGATTGGGTGTGAGCCAGGCCAGGCGCCCTCAAGGGCTTAAATCTGTTTTCAGTCGTTCTGGCACCTGCTCGATCTGCAAACTTGGTCATGAATGCCTCATGTGGACTCATATCATCAATGTGATGCGACATCTGTGACGTGACGTTCAACACGGCTCGCAGCTTCTTGTTCGCCTGTTTCGCATCGCGATGTCCCGATGGCTCCCCAGCATAGCCGTTCTCAAGCATGTTTCGCATGAAATCTCTGTGAGGGTCATCTCCTGAATCATCTAAGTCCTTGCCGTAGAGCAAGTTGTCCACCACGGAGTGTTTGGTCAAAGATACCACACGCCTTCCCCGGTCTGGGAGGCCGATGAGTGCAGCATGTTCATCTTTGGTTGGCATGCTCATGGTTGGAAACACGTGGAAACCCTCGAGCCACAACTGGTCCTGATGAAATCAGTTGTCTTTTGAAAATTTTGAGAAAGTGAATGTCAGAACAGCCATAGCATGTGATTTCGGGATCTGCCTCAAAGAACACAATTGTACAATTAATTGTTCACTGAATTGTGGCATGGACATAGCATGAAACTACAATATACTACAATCAAATGTATCAAACATCTCTTATCCTATCATACCTGTACCTCATGCAGCATGATTCGACTCTTCCATCCCCAGCTGTTGACCGCACCTCCAAGATACGCCGGGATAACTTCATCCCCTGACGACCAATGGCAACATATGGCAACCACCATGGCCGCCATGGCCCAGTCTCTCTGTGCTATGGCAGAGCTGGAACTCAAAAAAGCTGTGCTCTCCCATGTCTAAAGGAACTTTGTGGCGAAAAACAACGCACAACTCAACGACTCTGGTCAGTCATCGCATGCGCTAAATATGCCAATTTTGGGATATGTGTCTGGATCAAAGCATTATTTGCTACCCGAATCCGCAACGATCCTCAACATAAATTGCCCCGACATCTGATTCTGTCCAACCTATCCCTGGGATCATTCACAACCTTCAAATCGAAACATACGAATACAATGACCAACTCCATATCGAATAGTATCCAATGGAAATATAAATCATGGAACATCATGGAGAAAACATACGAAAAAAACACCATCTAAAAAATCAACTAAACTCCATCCATCCATCCATCCATCCATCCATCCCTGATTTTGTTTTTTTCGGACAGCGCACCGATGAACTTTCTCAGTAAAGAGATGGTCTCCGACTCTGTGGCCATTTGGACCTGTCCCAAAATAAAAATGGCGCCACGACCCAACCAATCTGCGGGTAAAATCCATGATCTTCCAGTTGTTGTTTCCATATAGTTCTATAGAAGTTCTATATGATAGTGCCCAAAATTGTTGTTTCCCAGTTTCCATGATGTGTTCATGATATTGATACGACTGATATTCTCGGTGTTGCCGATACATTATCCGTGTTCTATTGGAATATTCGTCGAGTGAATTTTCATATTTTGGCTTCCCGAGTTTCCCTTAAGTCTACGATTGTTTGTAGAAAAACATAATCCAATGGTGAGTGAGAAGAATAATATTTGCAAACATAGTGATGCTATAATTATAGACATTCAAAACACAGTGGAGAAATTAATTGGATACACTGTGATGATATACACTATGAAAGAAACAACCTGATGAACATGAATAAATAAGATGAACTAATGCAATTGGTGATGTATAGCATTATGAAATACAACAACATTCTGAAACCACAATGATTGGATTCTGATGAAGTATCATACTGACAAAATCTGGCGTTTTTGTCACGAAGTTTTTTTTTCCAACGTTGGAAGATAGGCCGAGACCATCCAGCGGCTACCGGCGGCCATTCCATGCCATTCCCGTGCGGCCTTTGCGATAGTTCCAGGATCCAAGAGGTAGCTGAACATGGACCTTGGCGCAGGCCACAAGGTGCTGGTGACGCCAGCGCCACCGACTGAGTCAACGAGATCCAACGAGATCCAAGGGATCCAAGGGCCAAACCAGGCCTTTGCAAAAGGAGTTGGTACCCTGCACGAAAGAATTTGGATGTCTCATGGTATGTGACAAATTGTGAACCAAAGCCAGGAGCTGGAAATGGGATGAAATGGGGACATGGGGACCGGAAGGCAATGCCAGGCTGTGCATTCCAAACCCAACTGGAGCTTCTCTGATTGATATTGAATTCTAAGGGGAAGAAATGTAGGTTTGGTTTCAATTCCTAGCGATCCAGGCACATCAGCCACGGCCTGACGAAGAGTATTCGGTGACAAGTCTCTGGCAAAAGGTGGCTCCTGCATAGTGCACATGTTAAGCGCGTCATGGGGTTTTCTGGGTATGTCCTGGAAGCAAATGGCAACCTGGTAAAATGAATCGAAAAAGATCGCAATTTAACCAAAAACATATAATATATATATATATATATTATATAATTACTTTGTTTCACCATGCATTCGCCGATATTCCACTTGCTCAACACCTTCGACCAGCACTTGGATCACTGGTCCTGCAAGCCACCATCTTTGAGAGTGTCCAGGCCTCAAAGGTGGTACATTGGAGTGGTACATTGGAGCTCTCCGAGTCTGAACACTTTTTCACTATCAACATGTGTCTAATAATTTATCTGTCTTGGTATTAGACTTTTTTTAGATATTATATATTTCAGACTATCCATTTTTTTGAGGGGACCAAACTTTGATCCATGCCCTTTTTCAATAACCTAGTGCTCTAAAATGACATTATATAATTACATACAGTACATGTTCTGTCTTGAGTAAAAATGAAACGGAGCCGACACCAGTTTGATAGGCTATGCACATAGATCCCAGTTAGCACTGCCCACTCCCTCTCTGTCACGTCACGGTCACGTCACGAGACTCCGACCGCACTAAATTGTGCGTCGGACCATTTAAAACCTTTCAGGTCAATCACCTCAGCACTGAGCAACATGGCGAAGGTGGGCGGTCAAGGGCCGGCCCTTGTTGGTGGCTGTTGGTGGTTGTTGGTTAAGAAGCCCTTAATAAAGCCCTTACGGTCACCTTGGAGTGGCTTAGTCGCTGAAGAGTGCCAGGACACCAGTGTGACTCCACTGAAGGGTACTCCACGTCTTACGGAATCCTGGGGGTTCTCCAGGAATGGGATACCCCATTGGCAATTTCAATGGGTTGAACATGTCATGACAATCATTTTTTATTTGGGTAGCCCCCAAATCTAACAGACAAATGATCATTTTTATGGACATACATGACCAGTTTGCAGCTGTCCTCCTCTAGAGCTGCCAAACATCTACGGCAATGTATGATATCCAGCTTCTTCAAAACCTCCAGCCGCGGCTTTTCGACAGCGCCAGGATTTGGCAAGGATGGACCAACGGATCCAAGGCCTCGAAGTCCAAGCGATTCGAAAGCTTCGGCCATGAGCATCGGCCTGATCTCGTTGTTTTTTGTAGGTGGTGCCCCCCAACGTTATACGTGTTAGGGTTTGTAACCCCTGTGAAGTATGTATATATGATATTATTATTATTATTAATTATTATTATTAATTATTATTATATATATATATAACATATATAATATTATATAAATATATATATAACATATGTATATATATAATATTATATATAACATATATATATCTACCATAAACACAAGTCATTGGAGGTATAAACCAACCTAGCTAACCTATGGGGCACCACCTTGCATCAATGTAGCCACACAGTATGCACGCACGAATCGGTCAGATGAGACCACGCCTAGCCGTTCCAAAGCAACAGGCTCACCGTGCCTTAGGCAAGGCTGGCAGGATATCTTGGTGGTTGACCTTTTGAACGTATGAAGATGCACGACTAGAATATGAACTGGACTCATGGTGGATTCCCTCCAAGGGGTTTCTTGCAGTGTCGTCATGCGATGAAGTTTCAGAAAATCAGGTGTGAAGGAGGTGTTGGAATCACCCGATATCAAAACATAAATGATCATTAAATGATCTGTCATATGCTATATAAATAGTATGCAATCTATACATATCTACTATGTACTGTATGTATATATATATACACATATATACACCATTTTGTATCATATTACACGTGCTACAGTCTCGTCAAAACGTGGTATTGGGGAATGGTCATCCATCCCATAATGAGAACCTTTAAAGTGGGTGTACATCCCTACTAATGGATTGATGGCACATGCAGTGGAGGCCTTTAGTCACAGCATGTCACAGCAACGTTTTGGCGGCAGCGTAATTCCGAAAAAACGCGAATGGTATGATGTGCCTTTGGGTCCAAATTGGGCACCCCCAATCATCAGATGGTTAATACTAACATATCAATCTGTGGTCCCAACGGGCCATGTAAGTGTTGTATTTTGAGGGTCTAAAAACAACACAGTTCAATCAAGGTGCGAAATCGAAGATATTCTAGACTATCATACACTGTGTAGTATAAATCTGTGGGTTCGGGGCCTTAGATTTCGAACCACATCGTACCACAACGAGCTAAGTTTCACACAGGCCATGTCCCAGAAATCCGCCAGAGAGCCACCAGGGCGCCAAGCACCTCAGTTCTCCGTATCAGTTCTCCAGCTTGGAATAGTGGTTTTGGGAAAATTTGGGAAACCACCAAACCAAATTCAGCTGTTTGGGATTGTTTGGGGTTTCAGCCATGGGGATACCAACCAAACATATCCATTCGATGGCGAGTTCAACACGTTTTAACCTCACCACTGAACCGGTGCCGTTTTCAGCGAATGGATTCATCCGATTCAGAGCTGATGCACAGCTTTTTGGATTGAGCAGAGTTGAATTATGCACAACATCTTACAATATCTTACAATCATATGGGTTTATCTCAAAAAAGTGTAGCCCTAAACCCAATGGTTCATCATGGTTCATCATGGTTCATCATCATTTTTCTTTATTAAATGGCTATAATTGGAGCTATACCCACCCATATTCACAAGCAAGGCGTGCATGCCCAAGAAGTGACCAATTTGTTTCAATCGAGGCATCGTTTTTCATTCCCTGCGTGTACACCCTGAGGGCCTTGCTTCTCATAGGCCTCGCCATACGGATGGTTCAGACTGAGAGTGAACCAGCAATCATGCACATATACTGGGGATGCACTACGAGTATTATCAATCATGACCTATTCCGTCGGAAAATTCCCATGTGTTGAGGCCCCCCCTTCTTCTGGTGAGACTGAAGGCCCATGGACATGTTTGCGATTTGATATGTTTTGATCCATTTGGGGATTCCTTGATTTTGAATATTCGTCACTCATCAACTATCATCTTCAAATCTACAAATCTCGAAATCACCCAAACTCCAACGTTTTAAGCTTTGAGGTTCAACGGTTCAACCCAGCCCCATCACCTCCAAATTCCAGGTGTCAATGGCGTTGAGCACATCATTCTCCTGCAGTGAGCGGCAGCGGCAGATATTGGGCGATCTCCCCGGTCCCAAAATAAGAATTGTTTCACTGGGTGCCGCCAGGGTTTGTCTGAAAATGTGGTAGACCTTTGAAAACGATAGAATATAGCTGTTTTTATAGGAACATGATTGATGATCAACCATCAAACTTGGGGATACCTTATTTTCACACAAACTCATCTGTCAACTTTCCGTACCCTCTGTGACAGTGTTTGGTGTTGATTTAGTGTTTGACACATGCGCTGCATGTCAGCCACTGCATTCATCAAATGCATGCAGCATAGTCAAAATCAACTGCTGATACGCCGAGGAATAGCCGGCCTTTTCGAGTACCCTCTGGTAATTTAACAGTTTGCTATGGAAAATCACAATTTTTCATGGGAAAATCCACGAACCAAATGGCCATTTTCCATAGCAAACTGTTAGTCATAACCAGAGGGTTTCCCATTTCACAGGATGACTGACATTGGGAACATGTAAAAAACCGCGAAACTCATAGGATCAATAAGTCACAATAAGAGACCATCCCCACTTGGGGCGAAACAAGTTGGCGATATCTTGGTACACCTTCCAAATTGGAATGTTTTAAAATGACCACCCAAATGGATTGTTTATTATTAGGTTTACCATGGTTTACCGTTTAGCACATTACTTTGTTTGCATCTGGACCTCATGATTTTACACTGCTAGATGTGGGTTTGTGTGAAAATAGGATAGCCCCAAAGTTGATGGTGGATACATCCCCATGTTTGATGGTACTTTCCCTAAATCATTTCCCCATATGATGGTAATCAGTAATCACAACCAGGCAGAAATTACAGTCGTTCTCAATCATCTGGCAACATGATTTTTCATGTCATCATATGTCATCTACCCTCTGGTAATTTAACAGTTTGCTATGGAAAATCACCATAGAAATAGTAAATTTTCCCATGAAAAATGGTGATTTTCCATATATTTCCATATACTTCCAGGACAGTTGGGCCATAGTGCCGGGGATGGTTACCCGGTTACCCCTAACCATCCATAGGGCCCAGGCCGGCCGAAAGGGGCCACCCCCTCGTCCTCGATCCATGCGATCGCCTCGCGCATTTTCTTGTTGGCCTTGACGACCCTCAGCGCTGCGGAGTCTGGGGCTGGTTCTTTGGGGAGCTTTCGGGGACGGCTGATCTTTGGACTGGAGGATTTTTGGCATACTATTATTATATATACTGTTATACTGTATATATATATATATATCATTAATTAATTATACACATATTGTGTATATTACGTCATATATATATATATACATATGTACACACATAATTTTATATATAATGGCAGTTGATCTAAATTCCTTTATCTGCAAACGACCATTCTTCGCGAATAAAACAATTACTTTCGTGAATCTTTCGCGAACCCCACGATTATCTGTCGCGGGCTCTCATATTGGAACCCTGGCAGCCTTGTAATGGACTATCTCTAAACATGGAGCTTTAGATCGACGATCATATATAGCATTTAGATATACATGTTGTAGTAAGTTGAGACCTATGAAATGTCCTAATCGAATTGCCTTGTGGAAATGTCCAATATGGATGGTACTCCATGGCTCGAATGGTGCCACATTTCAGCAGGGGATCCTGGCTTGCCCTTCTCAGCACGTAAGAAGCGTAAGAGGGTACATCGGTCAACCTGGCATCCCGAAGGACGTTCCAAATAACAATGGGGAAGAGTTGATCGCCTTTTAGTTGTAGAATATCCAATCATATTATTGTGTAAGCTTAAGTATGCTTAAGTGATGTTGATAATATATAATAATATATAGTAATATATGATAATATATGATAATATATGATAATATATATGATACTATATGATAATAATATATGATAATATAATTGAGTATCAAATTATAGTATCGTATTCACGCTTTGTAATGGCTCAATAAACCGAAACATATTACAAGCGCATGTGATTTCCAGCGTTTACAGTACCAAACTCTTTTGCTGCCCATACAAACTCGCAAACAAATCATGAGCCCAAAAGAAGGCACGCATACAACAGCCCTGAGATTCAGAAAACCTGATGAAATTCCCTCGGACAGCCACCTACTTGGGGATCTTGGGGGTGCAGTTGCACTTAAGTGGGTACATGCATATGGCATGATTAATGGCCATCATGGGGGTGTTTTTTTGCATCCCATAGGTTATTACATGTTATTACTATGGTAAGGTACGGTATACCAATGACCCCAACTGTCTGAGGAAAAACCACCCTCATCCACCCTCCGCACCCGATGCCGCTGTTGAAGGCGTAAGTCTTCCACCAAATCCTCCAACTCTTGAAGCTTCACGTCCTGCTGGAAGCAGTCAGGTGGCGTCACCTGTATCCATGACATCTCCATGATTAGCCACCGGGGAATATCAACTGAAAATCATCAAAATGTTCAGATTATGTCTGGAATGTGAGAATCTCAAGACATATCCAGAGGATTTCCAGAGGATTCTAGTTGCATGTAGCGCATGTAGAGCATTGGAAGCGGGGATCACTCATATACGAACTGGAACATAGAGGCGCAGAACATCAACACAGCAAAACTGAGATCAACCATGAAGGCGGAGGCCAAATGAAATCGTCATTGAATCGTCACTGGTCACGTAACGAAATCCATATGCAACTGTCAAACATTTCAAAGCCATGATAGGTCACCATGATCATCATGAATCATCTTAAACTACATAGCATAGCATCATCAATCATCAATCATTACGGTAGATGATCAAACGGGCATGTCGAAAATTGCGATACCCCTAAGAAATCCAATGGGCGACCATCATGGTCCAGATTTAAATTACCATTCGGGGGCCTACACCATTTTGGGCTAACCCAACGAAGCCATCTACAGTAAAATCAGCAAAAACATGTGTTTCTTGAACGCAGTTTTTTTACTATGATTTTACTATGTACCCCCCAAAAGTACGATTTTGGACCAACCCACAAAATAACTTCATCTTAACCCGCCAAAGACCATCAATTTCGTGTGATCCACGTCAACTGACTATCTGACATATAGAGCCTCGGGGCTCACCAGTGACTAGACGAGTCTGGCGGAGCTAAATGATCACATATACTCCTCGAACTCATATCAATAATATCAATCCAATCCAACATTCTGGGGAATAGATATATTTGTATGTATATATATATATGAACATATGGGATCATATATGCTACATCATACTACCCTGGTTGGTTGATATATAATTAACCATATAATATTGTATGTTGATTAATATAATTATCATAATCATCAAAATATTAATGACCCATAATCATATAATTATCAACCATCATCAACCAACTGTCGGGTACAGATCGCAGCCACTGCCTCACCCTCGCGCAACTCGGGAAGTTGAAGCTGATCCGCGTCCTGGACCGTTTTTCCGTGACATGGATCCAACGGGGAACAAGAAAATCAGAAGGGGGATTTGACCAACGGCAATGGAAAACAATAGGGGGTTTGACTAACCCTATATACATAGATTATACATAGATTATTACATAGATTATACATATATAAATAATTTATACATGATGATATTGTCATATCATAAGTATGTATTTATGTATATATGATAAAAAGTAAAATGGGATTTCACCGAGCAAAAACGGCTAAAAAATCAACCATGGGATGGCATACTAAACAAAAAACAACAAACAATGATGTCTATGGATGCCAGAATCTTGAATTTGCAGTAAAATTTCGAATGGGATGATGTTTTTTGAAATCTATAGCTTGGTGTGGGGAACCAGGAACTGATCGCTAATTTTTGGGTTTCCAAGTCCTGATCTCCTGATCCAATTGGCCAATGACCGGGTCTTAAGACGAGAATGAGAAAACCACATTCAAAGAGTCTGACATCTCTCAAAAAATTTGCATACCCTCTGGTACTTTAACATAGCTATTGAAAATGGCCATTTATAGTGGATTTTCCCATTGAAAATGGTGATTTTCCATAGCTATGTTAAATTACCAGAGGGTAAAAGCTGTAGTTAAAGTGGTGTTCAAGAGGGATTCTGACCAAGCTGCTTCAAAGGTAGCCAACTCCAGACTGTGTTTGGGATGTTGCACACCTATCCTGGAATCCTGGAGTATTTTTTGGTCAAATCTATAGTGACTATCCCCGATAGGAAAACTATCACACATCATCAAACTATTTCCATTTGCAGGACATCCTATATCATCCTATTTGCTACAGGATGATTATACCCACGGCCACCTCCAAGGTCAAGGGGTGTGGTGGCTCTGCCTCTTCCAAGGGCTCAGGCCTGGCTGATTGGCTGCTATCGTTCCCTGGATGATTGTGCTATTGAGCCCTGTAGTAAAAGGGGAACATGAACATTGGCCCACGGGAACTTTACAGTAAAAAGCTCATCTGGTGAGACGAAGGTTTAATGAGTTTAATGTACCAGCTCGTGGTTCCCCATCGTGTTCCCCATCATTAAATGACGATACACCAAGGGTAAAGCAATTACCCATTTTGGAACAAACCATGACAAACCCACATATCCATCATGTTCCTACAGATTCACTTCAGGATCTCTAAGCTGCACATCTTGCCTTAGGCCCGTGTACTTGTACCTGCCATAGTCGAAATTCCAGCACCTTGTTTCGGCAAAATCATTTTCAGGCTGCATTTGGGATACACAAAAACAAATCAAAGTATAAATGAATATATCCCATTGTTAGTAATAATTCATGGTATATTATATTATTAATAATAAATACTAACCATATATATAGATGAATTACAGCTGCATTAAACTACGACGCCATTGGAACACCTGGGGCCTTGTGAGATGCTGGGTGCTGTAACGTTTGAGCATCGTCAACCACATCCGTCTGAGAATATCGGCGCTCAAAGTTGGCCTTGGTGGTTCCGACACGGGCCGATAGGATAAACCCAGCCTCCTAATAAATCTTACCTATATAAATATATGTATATATATAGATATGATATAACATAATATTTATATACAATATGTATATATATATACAAGCAAGTCTATAATCTGGATAATGTATATATATATATATGTATAACCAAGTGCATATATTCATGATACACACACATATATAAATATATATGTGGTATATATATATGTGGTAATGTGTAAATACATATGGAGATAATACACGCGGGCCACCAAAATGAATATATAGATCCAACATGATCCAATACTTCATAATACTTTCAATGGGTATTTGGTATCAAAGGGATGGGATTACATTCATAACTGTGAACCCATTAAATAACTAAGGGATATGATTACCATTAATACTATTGAAGTGAATATTGGAATGATAACTGGGATAACTATATAGTGGGGGTGCTTCTGATCATTGGGACTCATGATAAGTGGACTTTTTTTGAGATTTTCTTGGAACACCTATGATACTTGGGATACTTCTGATAGCTGGAATAGTCATGAAGAAATTGGGAGCAATCATGATCATTGGATATCATTGAATCATTGGCATGATGGGATGGCAATAATTTTCAGCATCCCCATTGATCTCCGCTTCCCCAGCCGCGATTTTTCTGGCCCGGCCACTGTCTTCCGCCAATTGATCTGTGGGGCTTCATCCACCTTGCTGTCCTGGCAGCACTATGCAGCACTACATTCTTTAAAGATATGTTGGAGAGTGTTTATATGTGTTTATTGTAATTTGGATTAACTTCGAATATTCATTCCTAATAATCGTTCATTATATCATTATCCTATAATATCCGATCATATCCGATCCTATCCTATCATAATCATTAGTTGTTTACCATTGCATACCCCAGGGCCCCACCTTTCGACGGCGGCAGCCGGACTGCTTCAGCAAACTCGCACCACCTTCACTGTGGTGGGCAGTGGCTTGGAAATCAATGGCCACTTCAGGTACCAAAATTGGAGGTACCTACCATATATAAGGCCTATTGTTTAGGGCTATGTAATTATATAAGGGGATATACACCCAAAATATGGCTTTATATGGTACAGTACCTCCATTTTGGGATCCTGAAATTCTCATTGAAATGATAGAAGATGAAAAGATATCAAAAGAGATTAACAGTATTATGAAGATGAACACAATTTGTTTAAGTTCTGGAATAATGAATAATGATCCGGCAATGGCAATCCATTTGAAAAAATGAAAGTGCAATGCTTCACATCCTAACATGGCATTGAGCCCCATTTTGCGCATGTTTGGACGATTAATATAAATACAAAAAAATGACGAGGCTTTGTCTATGTGGGTCCATTGGTATTGAATTTGCTCTCTCTGCCAGGCCTGCCAACAGCAGGAGTGTCGTAGCCACGACTGTCACGTCTTGAGCTGCCTGTCATTGGCTTTAGGTCTTCACATCCTCTGGGCATCTGCAAGAATCTGAGGTTCTCCAAAATTGGGCCTAAAATCTAAATTAAATTCAAAACAAGATCACCGTAGTGTCCCTGCAGAGTCCCAGACCCTGGCCTCGACTTGTTCCGTGCTAGCGCTGGCCAGCAGGGAAAGCATATCCTCGAGTTACCAAACGGACGGTCCAGTCAACATCTTCCTTACCCTGTAAAAACAGGTGAAAACCATTCTGAAAACCATTCTGAAAACCATTCTGAAAACCATTCTGAAAACCATGCAATTCAACGTCAACATGGAGTACTGCACCCTTAAAATTGGCCACTAAAGTCACTAAATGATCTTCCTCCACCTGGGTTACAATGATCTTCAGCCATTCCCACATCATGACAGCAACTGCGCCGCGTCCAAGGGCTGCACGATGCTTCCACAGAGCTTCGGAAGCTACGGAAGAGGAGATTCTGTATGGATGGGATAAAGCTTAAGCAGCTCTTGCTGAAGTTTTGCCGTGCTCAAGGTTTGCTGTCGCTATGTTTCCATCTAGTGAAAAAGCTACTGCATCCTCGGCAACCTGTCAACAAGCAACTGGTCCACACTACTGATACTGGTCGCGAAAATGTCGAAAATGTCAGGTTCCTGTTTCACTGAGGGCAGTCAGGTTTGACTCTTCGGCTTTGCCTGGGGACTGGGTTCCGAGGCTGTTGTGCTGGCTTGGTCCATCAGTCAATGGATTGCTAAATCGGGTCGCTTCATCCACCAAACATTTAGGTTGCCCAAGCCCGCCCAAGCGTCTCCGGCCACGGCGTATGGTGCTACTCATCTCATCTTCGTCTTGACAATGTACAGTAAATCAGTAAACCCGTAAATCCCAAAGCTGATTCAGGGTCATGCCGGATGGCTTCCCCAATATATCACGCCGCATTCATTGGTGTTGGTTGAGCTTGTTGTGATAACTTCATCCAGACCTCATCTGCACAAAAGATCACAGAAGGACCTCACGGTTTTCTACTGCAGCGGCTATCACCAATCATGGTTGTCCCTCTGAGGCACACCTAAACCGGTCATGGTCAGCACTGGATTGTACTGAACTTATTCGACATGGGAATTCCGGGCTGCAGGAATGCTCCGAATGAAGTGTGCTGTGGACGGGATGTCTTTTCAG
>Ga0126342_10003209_pt1 | contig 26764 bp, 24 predicted proteins | sample Cyp1metagenome_FD_92528 | JGI IMG/M metagenome (GOLD analysis project Ga0126342, IMG submission 92528) | Coral microbial communities from Lord Howe Island, Old Settlement Bay, Australia - Cyphastrea 1 metagenome | ecosystem: Host-associated > Invertebrates > Cnidaria > Coral ...
AAACCCCTCCTGAGTTAGGACTTACATACATTTTTTCGATCCAAAAAACAATTTTTACATGAGTTAGGAAATTCAATTTTCTGGTTCGTCCGCAGAGGCCTAAGTCATCCTGACCTAGTATAAATAAATATGCACCCCATTGAAAGTCTGGGTTCAAGAGAACTTTAGAGTCTGTTGTTTGATAGTAGACCTATAGTCAAGAACGCCAAGAAGCATGAAGCTGCGGATTGCTTATTTCTCCAAGTAAGTTGGCCAGTGGCCAAGATTTTTGAGCCCGACAGGGCAGGTACTTTGGAAAACCTAGCTATAAGCTGTACATTCGCAGGTGACCTTTACACGTTCAACGTGTGAAATCTTCAAGGACAGGTGGTTCAGTTCGTCTGTCCACTGTAAAAGCAGCGGATTTGGATTCTGCACAATAGGAATGCCGCTAGATTCGGACTAATTTGGTATGGCTCAGAAGCTCGCGATGGGTCAACCGGTCAAGTATGGGGATCAACTCTTGACCAATTTTGACCATCCCAAAATGGGGATCACTTTTGAGCCATACCGAATTTCAAAACATGCAGATTTTGCTCAGGTAGGTCAGCCAGCCCTCCATTTCGGCCTCGGGCTTCTGGTATGCCTCAGCTTCGGCGTTTTCGAAAGGCCAGCTCTGCGGCTTTTTTTTTTACTGTTAGCCTTCTATGCTTGGAAATCAACCACCAGTACTCATAGGAGCCTCATGAATTGAAATACGTGTTTCTCTCACAAATATCCTACATCAAGATATAATGATTGGTCAATGTAGCTGAAGTCATTAAAGTCACTGAAGTCTGAAGTCTGAGCCAATTCCAATCAGTTCCGTTCTAAGATCGCTGCGATCTTCAAGTCAGCCTTTCCATCCACCACCAGAAGCTGTTCGAAGCGCCAACGACTCCCAGCCTTTGGCATCTTACTTTGAACACCGGCATCTTTGCGCCTTGCAGCCACACCACAAATGGCAACTCTTCAGAATTCCCCATCTCTGCCCATCTCTTCATCCTTGGGTTCCACACTTGGGTCTTGGTGCAGAGGCAAAGTCAAAGTCCTGCAAACCACTGAGTTTGAAGTCCCTTTTCATGTACCAACAGCAAAGGATAGAACAGGATATATAGAAGGAGTTTGGAAGGCGATGCCCTAACCATACGCCTGTTGTTCAAACTTCTCAACACAGGCTTGTTGTCTGCCTTCACCGTCCGCGATGTGTGCATGCCCTGAAACTGGGATCCAAAAGCAACAAGCAGGCAATTTATCCATCCTCAAAGCGCTCAATCTCATACTTGTTAGTCGAAATGTACAAGTCCCAGGCTTGGTTTACGTCTTGTTCTATGAAGTTGTTTTTTTTCGCGACATTTTGGGGTACACACCATGGCTGCGACTGTACAATAAAGTTTCCCTTAGATCAATTCATTGATTGGATTTGATTGGATCCTATGTTCAATGAAAAACTTACAGTAGCTTAAGCCGTGAATATACCCTGTAAATCATCACTCAATCCATTTCTACCCTCGACAGTTCAGGACCGTCTCCTTGTCCACCACCTCCTTGCCCGTCTCATAATTCACAGCACTGGGTTGGCGTTGTGAGTAGGCCTCCACCTGACAAAGCAAAAGGAGTGCGGAAGTATTGTTCCAAGGATTTTTTGGGCTTAACATGACTTAACTTGTTTTGGATCGTTTCGGAATTTCATAGCTTTTTAGGATGTGACGTTTCGACACGTGTGATCTTTTGTTGACATGCGCGATCATTGCTGTCACCAGTCTGATTTTCTGTGGTGGTCCCCTCTACCCCAGGCTCTCCCTGAAGGATCCCCTCCTGGCGGAGGGAAGTTGTGAAGTTCACTTCATAGTCGGCAGGGAACCACACCTCACTTTTCTCAACAGAATCAGACCACGGCCACGGGTCACTGCAAATCATGTTGATGTTGCGGGCTGGGAAGTTCTTATGTCAGCCCCATGTACTTCATACACAATTGACGACAATATGGGCAACACCAATCCAAGTTGTTCTTTGAAACAACTGCTTTATTGCTTAGTGGGATCCCAATAGATCAGCAAGCCCCAAGGAGGTGCCTCCATGCTCAAAGCTGCCATGGGCATATCCAAACCTCAGCGCCACGGTGTGGCCTTGCATCCAAAATCATACTGAACCGGTGTCAAGCCCATCAAAAATCATGGAGCAACTTCAAAATTTGCACACATATGTATATATATTCATATATAATTGTATGTACACACACATATATTATATATATGTATTAAATAGATAAATATGGATCTTGACTGAAGAGCATACCATGATTTCCTGGCCGGGCAACGGGGTGGCTTCAGCTGCACCATCCCCGCACGCTCCAGCTGCAGTGGTTGGACCCAGGCGATCTCCACCGAGGACTTGGACTCGAAGCCGGCACCGGCCACTTGCCTTGGTGCGGAAGGGGAAAGGATGATGGAAATATCTTGGAAAATCATGGGAAAGTATTGGAAAATCATGGGAAATATCATTTTTTGATGGAATTTTTCCAGAAACAATGGGGAAATATCTCGGAAAATATTGGAAAATCATGGGAAGTATGATGGAAAGCTCATGGAAAACCTGGACAATGGAGGTTCAATTTTTGAGACACCCGAAATAGTGCGAGCCGTTGGGTGTTTTCTTGATCAAGAAAGAGAATGGAAGAAGGATCTTCATAGCACACTCAGACAACAACAGTTGCATGAGGTTACAGTATCCAATCCAGTGAGAATAACTATGGTTGCTCCAATGTGGTGCCCCCCAGTTATATTTTGCTTTAACCCCATTAAGTGTATCTATCATAGACCCAACAGTGAAATCTCAACTACATGTAACCATGTACCTTATATAGTCAAATGCACCCAAAAATAAATTGCCAGTAGGTATATCTAACTATATCTTAACAGACGAACTCTTCACCAACTGAAACATTCCCTTCTATGGGGCACCTCCAACTGATCCAAGGTCCAAGGGTCAGAGGTACTAAGAGCTGTCCATCACGTAGCGCCAGCTTGGAGGAAACGCTATTCACTTTGGCCGTCCAAATGGTGGCGTCTGGATCTATTCCTGCCAGGAGAGAAGCTGAAAAACTGCTGCTTGGTACAGAGATGTCTTCGGGCAGGACAGTGCTGTTCCACGACACAGCTTTAGATCATCATGCCGAGAATCATCAATAAACAAAAGACACATCATATGAGACATCATATCATCTACCGTCACCTTGACTTTAGATCTCCATAGGTCTCCCAAATTGGTTTCTTTGAAAATAGGGTACCCTATGGTACCCTATTCCCGAGAAGTTAAACTCATGAACTATCCCCATGATGTCCCCATCAAGCCCCATGAGATCACCATCACCCAGCATTGCTCCTTGTACGGCCATGTATTGACGTTGTGTGTTTTGCAGATTCAGCAAGAGGTTGTGCATCACCTGGTCGTCGACCTTGGAGGCTGATGAAGCTGGCAATGGACAACACCCGACAGGTGCAAAAAACAATAATAGGAACATGATTTACACATATCTGTAATTCTGCAATAAATTGCTAATAATTGGACTATCTAGTGTACCCAGCAATTATGTATTGAACAGGCTACGATAGTGACATTAAGGCTATGAATAGAACTTCCAGTGGGACTATGGGGGCACCCTTTGCCTAACTTCTACGGCTTCCAGCACCAGGGAGAGCTAGGCCCGGGACCACTAGAACTTTGTACAGCGCAGCATCAACGACAGACTCCAAGGTGTTCATTTCCTCGTGGTGGATGACCTGTGTCCAAACCCATGGAATCCCCTGGTGAACAGCAAAATAACTTGGGTGTATGGTTGTTCATCCTCCCAAAATCTGGTATCATGGGTTTTAACCCACTGACTCACTGCAGGGTGATACGCGAAGGACACGATGCAAGGACCCCCTCAAGGTGGATGGCAAGTAGCTGACAAGTCGACGGTGTGAGTAGGCGCCATGAACTTGTATGCCTTGGGCTGTGCCGGTGCAAAATCGGTGAGTGTCAATGGCAAAACTGAAAACAAGAATTACAAAGCTGGAATGGTTTTAGGCCGCTCCAAATTCACAATTGGACCTTCCCTATAGGCATGTATCACTTCTGCAACAAACTGGCATTTTCAGATACTGTCGGGAGACTATGTGTTATGAAAAATGGTGACGGAAGGTTCACCTACACATCCATTCATTGCTTGATACCAGGTTCCCGGTATGACTACAACCCTTTCAGACATCTTGAATCCATGGATTTAAGAAGTGCGAAAGATCCAGGAAGGCTTTGACTCAGAATGCGGGGTGGTTCATTTCCATGAAGTACAGTCCAAACTCTGCATTTTAAATAGCGCCATTCCATCCAATATCCATTATTAGTCTGGCACGGTTCAGCAATGGGTAGCATTGAGCCATTGCTACAATGGCTGGGGGCCAATCATTTTTTGAGTCAAACCATCGCTCTGTCATTTGGGGATGGTTCCAGCTCTGACAAGGCACTAGGATTATCGGTTTTCCTGCCTTGCTGCTCATGTGCAATGGCACCTTACTAGGCGGGATTTGGCAGGAGGCTGTTGAAGTTGCCAGTTCCCGAGTATGTTCAACTCATCCCTGCTGGAGTGTATCTACAAAAGAGTGTGAGTGTGTTTATTTTTGGTTTGTCGATTACATTGTATAAAACGGCTGATTACTAAAGACAAGACTGGATAAGGTACACGCATCCAGCAGAACACACTAGACACCGGTTTTATGGAATGCCCGCAACTTGTTGGCTGTACCCCGTGTCACGTGCTCGAACAGCGGCAAGACTATGCTCATTTTTATCAAAAAAATGAAGGTCAATCATCAAAAATCAAAAATAGGGGTCTTGCGTGGTCTAAGCGTCCTGAAATGAGGATATACAGCCCATTGATCGGATTAATTACCACCACTTTTTGGAACACCAAAATAAATAAATCGATCCAATGCTACACCTGGGGGTCTAGGGAAGAATTTCATACAAGGATGAGGGGGGAAAGGGTTACTTGTACCATCCCCGGTTGAAATTCCCTGACTGATATCCTCATACTTACATCCCACTTATTTCCCTATCCCGCTATTAAACATGATATTCAAATTGGTTGGTTATATCACCATATTTCTGCGTACACGCTTGCCCAAAGATATCAACATACTACAGACCCCACCGAAGAAACTAGCATGATATCCCGATTATACCATTTATATTCTGGTAAGGTATATCATTTTAAAGATAACATATACCCACTTATTTATCCTTGTGGTTCCATGAAAAGTTTTACCACATGTACTGGAGTATAGCAATCTATATCTGGCTAAACTTGGCACACTTATAACCGTTACATTCTACTTGCTCTAAGCCCACTTAGTAAGTGGTTTATTACCCAATTGCGACTGAACATTGCCCCTACCTACTCTACAAGTCCACGTGGGGTGAAGTCTACATATTACTAGTTACTAGTTTTATCGTGATTGTAATGGTCATGATGACGATTGTGAAAACGTACAACTAGACCATGATATTTCATAGATTGAAACACCTGAGCACTTTTCGGTAATAATAATGGTTACGTAAAACTTATGAACTTACTGCAATCATATCCTACTGGACTGCAAGGCGTGATCTCACCAAATTTGCCATTGTTGAATAATTATACCCATAATCTCCTAGTCATAGGTCTGGCTGAGTTTATAATTTATAATACCAACTTTAGTGGTGGTTTACCAACTATCATTTGCTGACATTAGTAGAATACTCCCCCGCAGTGAATATGTACAAGGTGGTGCCCCTCAGTTAAAACTTGGTAAATGACAACCACTATTAACTATGCATATATATATATTATATGTATGTACACCATAAACCCAAGTTATAGGAGTTATAGACCAACCTGGCTAACTATAGGGCCGGGCACCACCTTGTATTAGACATTATCCCATCATATCTCATGAAATTACCGTGTCTGCTGGTTAAGCCTTAAGCTGCAATTTTGTTGGATAATCTCAATTTTGGGTTAGTAACATCCCTATACCGCTGTAAATAAATATATATATATATATATATATATATATGTGCGTGTGTTAAATATATATATATATAAAAATTTCGCGTAAATTAAAGTTCATTATATCCCTAAAATCCATCACTAACGGATTGGAAAATATCTCCATATCCCATTATAATATATATATATATAAATATCCCATTGTATTGCTATATATTATATATCTTCCATTACTACGTCCCACCAAAAAAACGGTATATTATCCAATACTAGTCCCCTAATTCTTGACCTCCCGGATTTTCCCCGCCCGCCTGGTCGATGCCCAAGCGCGCCGCACCCACGGCCGCCTCCTGGTGCAGCTCGATGTTGGCCAACTTCACCACGGCGATGGTGCCAGACCTCGGTGATGTCCCAAAGCCATGGAAAAGCCATGGCAAATCCTGGGAAACCCTGTTGGTTTTTAAGGGAAACGTCAACATCAGTTGAATGAAAGCACAATTATTTCCTCCGAACTATGAGATTCAACCAGTTCTAAGAACCGTGGGAAAACCCGGCCTTAACATGCCTTAACGACAATTGATATAAAGGTCCAAAGAGCTCATAAAACTAAACAAAACTAATGCTTTTCCAGATGATCAGGCCATGATTCAACAGAAAAATGGTACTCCAAAAATCCGATGGCTGAAACAAGTTCTCAAACCTCATGCTCCCCATCATTTAAGGGCAGAAAAGATCACCCATGTCTGGGTCAGTATCCAAATTTTAATGCCAAAATCCCGAATTTGCCGCAGGTCAAATCAGCTTCATTCCCATTTAATCCGCATCTTTGAAATGGTTCAAATCTGCATCACTCGCCATTTTCAATGGTTGAACATGGTTACACCGTGTTACATCCCCCATTTCCCAAGGCCCAAACCCGCACCACTGCAGCGAGCCGCTGGCGCAGCACCCGTTGGCAGTGCGCTGTGGGAAGCTGCAGCCGCTTCTTGTGCTGGGTACTGAGCTCAGTGGTCACCAGAATTACCACTTCCTGCTCCGAGTCTAGGGAGGGATGAATAGTGAAATGGTTTAATCCAGGTATTTTCACAGATTTTTGATGACTAACCTAGCCCGTTCTTTAATCACTATTTAGTAAGTTTAATGACTAACCCAACCTGCTTATAGATGTATTAACCCACTACTTAGGGGATTACAAACCAGGGTCATTAACCAGTAAGTGGAGTGATGCCCCATGTATGTCCCACAACTTTTGGTGTATTCCCCCAAAAAAATGTTTAGGGCAAAATCGATGGTTCATCATCATATGTTCGAATTATGTTCCGTGGTAATCTGGCCATGGGGGATACAGAAGAAATTCCAATCGAGCCAGGACAAAAACTGAATTGAACATGATGGTGTAGCCAGAATATAGAAATTAAAAAACTGCGAACATATAGAAACGCAAAAACCAGTGATGATCAACCATCCAATGTTTCAGCCAAATCTTGTCACACTAAAGAGCCACTTAATCCGCGGTGGGAAGGCCACGCGCCTTGGAGATGGCAGAGCTCTTGAAGGCCACCTCTAAAAAAAAGGAGCCGACTGGCACAGAGACAAGCAACCATGAATGGGTATTCATGGGTATTCATTGTGATTAATGATAATAATAGATAATAAGCATGATCATAATTGGGTCATTATTAATTACATTAATCAGCATGAATCAACTATTAGTTGTTTTGAACGATTATTGCTAATATTAATGGCATTTCTCGCATCAGCGGTGTACAATCATAACAACGACCAAACATATATCAGTACTCCAACGACAAACATATACTAATATTATCAGTATCAATATCCGACTGTAATCCAAATAGCATTTGCAGTATCAACAATGTTCAAATATACTTTAAATCTATAAACAGCAGCAGAATGCTCATGAAACCAACCAAAACATGACTAGCGAATGAATTCGAAATAATGATGCCCGAAATCATTGCTAAACGCATATTGAAGACATATTCCAATCTATCAACAGCACAGAAATCCCTCCCCCGTCACACCTGCAGGACGCTTCCACTCTTGGCAGTTGCATTGGCACTCCGTGGCATTGACTTCCAGTTAGTCATCCCCTGCGCCACCACACTGGTGATGCGCTCGCGGCCGGGGAAGTGGATCTCGATCTTGTTTAAGGATTGTTCCTGTGCAAACATGGTGGATTTGACCATCAACGACTGGGGACATTCAGCCCAAGTACAAGAAAACATTGACAAAACGGGGATCTGACCAATTCAACTTTTAACTGTCAAAACGCAAAGGATGGTGATAAAACGAACCATCTAACGAAGATATTGTGAACGCACTCAAAAAGCCTCAAACCATCAACAACCTCAGGGACACTGCCAAAGCAAAAACGCTTTGCAACATCAAATCAACAACAGCGACTGATGACTTGTCCAAAGTGTCGGAGTCTAAGACATATTTGAAGCTGTGCAAAGTGTGCAGGATGCTTTCATCCACCGAATGAAGCATATCGTGGACCACACTGGCTTCAACTTGGGTCTCTGGAGAAGATTCTGCGCCTGGCCAATGGTGCCGGTTGACAGGCCAACTGCTATGGAACCAAAAACATTGGTTACATCTGGTGATACTTAAATTGTAAAATAACTGTATCATATTGTATACTGTAGTCATTTCTTGCGGTCCCTAGGGCTCAATTGAAGACCTAACAAGCGCTGTGCGTTCGAGTTCATCCTCTTTCCACACTCAGGATGGCAGTTGTTAGCTGAAAAGTCAACAGACTTGGACTTTACATGCTGGCAGCTGATCCCCAGAAATCCTGGTTCATCTGCGACGTAGCTTCCTCTGGGAACAATGCGCCATTTCCTCGGCAGTGGCTGAGAGTTGAACGCATCTTACACAACTGAAGGTGTCGAGCAAGCAGGGCAAAGTAGCTGAGCAGAAACGGATTGCACTTGAAGGTTTAACGGTTTAACCCTTCACTGAAATCCTAGCTGTCCAGGTGCCTGCCCGAAACTGCGCATAGCTCCAAGTTTCAAACTCATCTGTCGGGTGCTCGGCATGTATATCTTCAAATCCGTAAAGTTGGCTGCCTGCAGAGGTCAACTTGCACGGGGGGACCGGAAGAAAAGGTACGTTGCGGCTCCCAAACCCTGCAGGTCTTTTCGGATGGAATACAACATGGGTTGTTAGTTTCAACACAGGAGCTGCATCGACTTGGTGGGTACGAGCGATCATGAGAAGGATCATGTTTTGGATGATGGTGATGATGATCATAATGTTGATCCTGATGCTGCTGATGATGATGGTGACGGTGATGGATGGTGATGATGATGCTGATACTGCTGCTGCTGATGATGATGACGACGACGACCGTTTCTGTATTGCTGTGATGTTTGCTGTTATAATGGCGGAAAACAGAAGCACAATGTAAAAACGTATTCAGGCATAGAGAAGGAAAAACACATAAACAAAGGACCGCTGCTGTTTTGAGGAAGTTGGCTAAGGAGCCATCAATCAAAGCGGTTTGGACTAGATAATTTGGACTCATCTATATCTGTGTTGACCGCTGTTTTGTTAAAACCGAGAGTTGCAGAACGAACACGTTCATCCTCTGAATGTTTGGGCTCAGTAAGCTAGCAAAGGTCGACATTCTTGTTGCGTATTGAGTCAGTTCATGAACCAAGGGGATAATTCACTGGGGGAAAAACATGGTTTTTGGATTTTCCCAACTGTTAAAAACATTACATTCCACAAACTTGGAAACTCCATAAAACAAAAAAAACATGGTTTCCCAGCGTCATGGAATTTCCATAACATTCTCAGGTTTTTGCCCACAACGACCATGACATTGTTCGAACGCATTTCTCGCCTCCTTGGCCTCCCAATGTGCCGTGGGTTCCACCGAGATCTCACGAATGTGCCCGTTCTCAGCACCAAGGCGCAGCTGTGTCTCCTCGGCGATGCTTGAAGGGGGCCATTGGTGGAAAATCATCGCAGTAGATCCCCAAGGGGTCGGTGAAACTAGGGCAAAATGAAACCATCTTCAGCAAGTCCAGGGGCGCAGTTACTGAGTGGCACGTACTTCGTCGGCACGAACAAGGAAAAAACACATAAGGAGACGATAGGGAATGTGTACAGTATATTGGTCAAAAGTGGGGAATGAACAATTCCCAAATAAAATCAATTGAAATTACTTTGTGGGCTGTCTGCATGTCGAGGCACTGATATCGGATGCAGCAGGTTAAGTTGCAGAGTTTGCAGCTGCCGATTGCTCCGAACGTGCGAATGAGTTTGAAACGAGATCCTGGTGCAGAGGCAGGCTGGCTGGGTGTAGACCGGGCAAGGGTATATAACCTTGCCTACATGCACTACATCACTCGCCTTGAAGGGCCTAGGCCAGGTGGTTCCAAACACATGCTGTTTTTTTTTTCTTTTTTTTCGGGGGGGTGTTTCTTTATTTTGCGTACTGTATTGTAAATAACACTATACTATACACAACTTATATCATACAAAAACATGTACATTAAATTTATATATTTACAGTTCATGGTACTGTATCATCTTATTCAATATATTGGCACGTACTAGGTACAACTTGTGCATTTCTGTGTGCAAGACTGTTAGATGTATGTGTATATACCGTATATACCTAATTAGGCCTTCCGCAGGCCGCTTTTTCAGCCCGAAGCTGTTCAGGCTAAAATTTTAGCCCCAATGGATTTTTTTCGCCTGGGGTGTTTTTTTCTGCCCGATTGTGTTTTTTTAGTGATTTTGATGATGTTTGGTTAAGATGCCTGCTCACACTATATATTTTTTTGATATATTGTTGATAACAGTGTTAAAGAAATTTACTGTTTTACATGAAAATCTCATTTCGGGTGTTTTCGCCTGTTTCGTGGGTGTTTTCGCCCGTTTCGTGGGTGTTTCCGCCCGAAAAAAAAATAGAATAAAAAAACGGCGAACATCACCCACAGAGCATTTCTTTTGGACCTGGATCGTCCACCAGGATCTTATCAGAATACCTCAAAATATGGATAAAATCACTTTCCGCCTGAGTTTTCAGTTTCCGCCGCAGGCTGATTTTTGAGGTCAGGCTGAAATTCAGGCCCTTTGGATGATACAGGATATATATATATATATATATACATACGCGTTAATACCGCGGTTACGTTTGAACAAACAAATGCAAAGGAATTGAGATCACACCTAGAACGTGTGGCTCTGAACACTGCACTGATTTGGGATTATTTTAATGCATGTTAAGGCCATGTCCTTCCCACTGGTACCATCGTTGCGTAAGTACATACTCAAAGGATGTAGCCAAGGATTCCCTGTGATCAACTCAATACAGGTTCCCTTCATTGCGCTGGGGTCGTCGGTGGGGGGCGGCAGCCCTTTAAAGTGCATGGAACAATGTCCGTTCATACACAGTTTCTATCACGAGGTCCGAAAATCCAGCTTATCTGCCTCTTTACTTGCTGTCCACCCACGGAATTTTTGGCATCCTGGCCCGGTCATGAAACCTCCTTAAGCCCCAACAAGAAACATGGGACATATGAGCATCCTTGGCGCTGGTATTCCCAAAATGTGCAAGCCTCAACATGCGCAAACTGATAAGCGCCCAAGCCCGAAAGCTCCCAAAACAAGGCACCCCGGATATGGCCGTAGTCCGTTCCTGCATCTTTTTCCTCCTGCAACTCCGCCAGTTGGCTAGGGTATCATGGACTGAGCAAAGTTTTCATGCTCCTGCATGATCCAGCAACATTAAAGCGCAGTGAGCGCTGGTGACGCTCTGCTTCCAATGCGATGTGCATGCCACAGCTTGCAAAGTGCCACGGGGCATGTTCAGCTTGGTTTTATAATATTTTATAATGTCTATCTATATGTTGCCAACTGGACATTTCAGCCAGCTGGGCCTTTCAGCCAGCGGAGCCTCCCCTCCATCCTCAAGATAGGGGGAACCCCCACACACATGAAAGTGTCATTTGCGCCCAAATCCATTGAAAACCTCTCAAGACCCTGCATTGAAATGCTATCTGCTTGGCGTGCAAGGCATAAACACCCCGACGGTGATGATTTCCACCTGGTTTGGCGCAAGGCCAAAACAACTTCGAGTTCGACGGTACCTGTGTTTAAAGGTAAGAAGAGACTGAAGGCTTGGATGCTGCATCAACCAGATCAGCAAGGACTAAAAAATTGAAACCCATTTCCTCGCAGGCTGTGCGAAGCAGGGTGCCGATTTCCACCAAAAGACCAGCGGTTCTGGTGATCGAACGAGGTGTCCAGAAACAAACATCTTGCAGACTGAAAGTCACGAAAGGAAAGTCCACATCTCTCACGTGGATCATCTGGATTTTGAACCCGTGGAATCATTAGGGGATGAAATCAATAGATCACTTCATTTCCAAATGGAGCCAAACCTATGGACGGACATCCATTCACGCTACTACCAGCCATTCTGATGTTCACCGCCATTTCTCCCTCTTGTGAAAAAGGGAGACATGCTGTAGCCGGGCGAACACCCAGGTAGCAGCAGCCTGCACCGGATCTCTGCCACTTCTGCGGACATTCGGTCGACATGGAGGGACATAGAGCGCCATCTTGAACTTCACGCTTCACGCTCAAACATCCCCAGACCAAGGGACATTCCAAGCAACGGAAATATAATATATTGGAAATGCGGAAAGCAGAGGCTTATCTTTTGTCATTTCACTGTGGCCGTTTTGTCATTCGTGCTAGTGGAAAAAATGTTTTGTTTTTTCGCAGGCTCACTGTCACCGCTTTTCGCGCCACTGGAAAGCGGATTGCTTCAGCACTATCAACATCAAGCATCTGTGCGGACATTTACACAACTTTTACAGCCCCACTTTTCCGAAGCCTGGATCATCCTATCCTAGATCCTCGTTTGAAGCTCTTTTTGCTAAAAGTCGTATCCTTTTCCATCCTGCGGCGTAATTTCAAACTCGCGGCATTTTTGAGTTTCTGCTGCGGCGTTCTGTGTTGCCCCTAAACAAAATGATGCAAGGAGCTGGAGCACTTGTTTTCAGTGCCTCATTTCATCCTAGTCAGCAACGTTGACTCATTTATCCAATGCAACCTGGTAGTACTTCGAACAAGTCTGACCGACGTTTTTTCTGCACAAAAGCGTCTACAGATCCCTACCCGTATAGAGGGGGAGGGCGGGGGGGACAAAACCAACCTGTCGAATTCCACTTTTTTTTGCTTGGAAACCCTGGGATAGTGATCCACTTGCTCAAATGGAATTTTAAAGTAACATTTCTTGACAAGCCTTGGGCACTGGTTAGAAAATACTTGCGCTTAGCTCCGGAGGAGCTAAGCGCAAGTATGATGATGGCAACGCAATTTTTGGAGGGATGCCACCCCTACACATGTGCTGCTTCAGTCTGACCGGAGCTAAGCGCAAGTATTTAATTTTCATCTGTTTGCCAATGATATGGAATGACGAGGAATGTTGATCAAAAACGGAAATTTGAAATGAAATTTCAGTACGACTCCCCCCCTCAAATTTCATTTTTAAGAGGGTAGGGATGTCTACAGTAACACTTACTTGTGGCGTAATTGCGGCGTATTTTGGCGAAATTGCGGCGCAACTCAGCATGATCGTCGCATGCTGCAATGGTTCAATGATTCGACTGTGTTTTGGCGGGGTAGCTTTTGACAATTGCACGCTCGTGGCACCGGCGTTGTTTTTTGCCACTTACTGCAAACTCGTTGTATTTGCACCTCTTTGCCTTGCAGCCAAGTAAACAAAGTGTTAAGGGTGACATGGCATAGCCGCGAGACTAGGAAGAGCTGAATGTTGCGGAAAGTTTAGTTGCTGCGCTTATTTTAGCCAGGATGTTGTCAACAACCATGGTTCGGATTTGCGGCATTTTTGTGCTGCCACGGTGTTTATTTCGTGTTGCGTTTTTCCCCCTGCATTGCGGCAGAAAAAAACGTCACAATGAATTGCGGCAGCATTTGTGTCCTCCAAGTGGATCTAGGATTCAGGTATCATTATTCATCAATAATTTTGGGAAACAGGTGAACGATGGTCCTGCCTCGATCAGATTTTGAAGACATGCGTCCAAATTTTGGCAAGGAACTTAAACCTTCCAAGCTCTGACTTGCCTGCGGAAAGCATTCATTGGGGCGGAGTAACCGGCCGCACCCGACCCGACAAACCTATCGACAGACAGACTGAATGCAAAACCAGAAGAGGGACCGACCAACCGGAACCTGCCAAATGAAAATCTTTTTTAATTTTGTGAATCTTCAAACAAGTGCGCGTTGGCCGATGGAATATTGCCGCTTCCAAACAAAAGTCCATCGCTCTGTGACCAAACTGTGCACCCTACAGAATGGAAAGCTCGTGAAGCTCTGCTTGTCGCGCCCACGGAAAATGTTTGTTAGCACAGTGGCACAGCATTGTGCGCAACCTGAGCACCACACAGCAAGCTTGCAGGTTTTTTTCTTGGACAACAAAATCTTATTTTTCAGGAGCATACAGCATTCCAGAAGCACTTTCTCACACCCAACCTTATTGGCTCGACTCTCAACAGACTGGACGGCTAATAGATTCCGAAGGCTTGTGGCAAGCGGTTAGGCACGTAAAAGAGACGCCACCCTGAACTTCCATAGTACTTGGGAATCGAACACTTTCGAACAAAGTGCCGGTGTTAATGTCGAGTGCCATCTTGACTTTAACCCAAATTACTTTCATAGCTCTGTAGAGAATCAGCAAGGACCCTGCAATTGACCTCCTTTTCCACTTCAGCAAGGGGGCTATATGCAAGGGACTCTTCAACCACATGTTTCGTTACCGTTATAGGGGGTGTGGCACTATAGACAGCTATGAAATGCTATGGGCGGATGGGCTGCCAGTTGCATGAGGAAATCTTGCAATTCTCACGCATTCCAAGTTGCCCTAAAATCACATTTTTTTTTCACTCACCTTCACACCAAAATCACGGGTTTTTCAAGCACTTTTCACGCCGTTCTTGCTGACGCCATTTGATTGTCGTTGAAGTGTTAAATCGCTGATGATGCTCACAAAAGAATTATGATCACGGCTGCATGGTTTGATATGTTGATTGATAAAAATATGTTCTAGGTGATCAATAGTGAGCATCTTGAGCCTTCCCAAGCGAGCCATTTAATCGTCATGCACAGGGAATGGAAGCATAATCAACCAGTTTTGAAAGTACCTTGTGAGAAGGCCTTGGGAAACGAGCACTTTGGAAAGCTGCCAGTTACAAAGTTCAGGCCATGCAAAAACAGCTTGACTTTGAGGCCGCTGGTGTACACCACTTCTCCGCGGGCTGTGCAAAACAGTATTGAATAAGCCGATGTCCACCAAAAGACCAGCAGTTCTGGTGATCGAACGAGGTGTCCAGAAAAAAACATCTTACATACTGAAAGTCTCCACATCACTCACGTGGTTCATCTGGATTTTAGAATCAGAATCAGGGGTAAAAATCGCGGATGAAATCAACAAAGCGTGATTCGTGCATGCATCAAACTTGTAACCTTTAATGGGCAAACACACATTCACGCTACTACCAGCTACTTTGCTGTTCTCCAGGGTCACCAGGGCACCCTCTCTGGACATGTCTGTACAAGCGGAGCTCATAAGCTCATGTGGTTCAAGCGTGCTTGAATTTTGAGACGGACTCAGGCGGCGATAGTGCGAGGCAACAGCGAGCGCATGGTCCGAAGAAACTGGCTTCAAAAGGAGGGCTGGGCTGCTCCATCATCAATTCGGCCAGTTCTTTCCCTGAGAATCGATTCAAACAGGCAATGTAGGCAAAATACAGCTATACATCTCTGTTAACATTGGTTGATTTTGGTGACATTTGTCGGAATCTGCCGGTACTCCATTGGATTTTGTCGGGACAAGACGTGATGAATCATGATCTCTTCAGGATTGACCGCTCTTATTATATCAGCCCCTGTCACTTTTGGCTCGTGCTCCCCGCATTTTACGGCAAAATGATGGTTACCGCAACCGCTGCCAAACTTTGACTACGGATGTTAGACAATGCCTACGGACGCCAAAAAAAAAGGTTTCCCGCAAATGTCAGCAAATAGGCCTGACATTTGATTCACAGGGAAAGTTTCAATCAATATTGTTAACGGTATTGCAATGCTCCACGTCTATGTTGGAGACCAGGAGCAAGTGTCGGAGTCTAGTCTTACTTCTGTACAGGACACAGTTTCTGAAAGAGCTATTCACTTCTTATGATTTGCATTTCCTTTCTGGATTTCTCGAATCTTTGTTGGGATTATGTTTTCATGTTCAAAGAATATGTTTGTTGTCACAAGCTATACAGGTCCAGCCTATTTCTGTGGCAAAGGCATGCTTTTCTATGTTCACATAGCCAATTGAATCTCCCATACCACCTCAAAAAGACATTCATGTCACCATGTCACCCGTGCAAGCGGAATTCCCGACAGCGGCTTCTGGACAAACCATCAAATTGTCAGTGGTTCACGAGAGGAAACGCATTTCTCCTTACATGCTTGAAACTGCTGAAAAGTTCTGAGCTGAAGGCTGCTGCAACTCTCTTGAAACAATTGAACATCATTTGAAATACATATATTCAGAAAATGGCATTTTAAATTTCGACCTGCGCATCGCTATACGAGGAAATCTTCCTGTAGACTGTATCAGCTTGCCCTTCGAGCCATCTCCGGATGAACGGTCACTGAAGGGATCCAATGCTCACCTGCTGAAAGGATAAGTTGACCATAGTTGGCTTTTAACATCTTTTAACTGTATGAACTATAGGCTATAGGATCTATAATCAGTGAACTATAGGATCTATAGGCTTGGTGAAGCCCTGGCCAAAACTTTGACACTGGATGGACCCGGACGCACGCTGGAGGTATGGGCCGCAGGCGCAGGTCAAACACAATCAAGTCCGCCAGTGGATTCACAGCCACTGCCGCCGACTGGCTGCCGAGTTGATGCCATGAAGATGATGGCCGATATCGGTTCACATAATCGTTTTTTCCCTAAAAGATCAGCGGCGCCCCAATTGTTGAAGGGTTTTTAGTGGCTTTTAAAGTTAACCAGGGTGCCAATGCTTCGTTCGAAACAGGTGCAACTGTGGCATGTTGTTTGAAAGTTTTTCGCTGCAGGCAGAGACCTTTGATGGGGTTGACGATTGCAACAGGTGCACCGGGTTGAACAGGTGGAGGAACCCGCAGTCGATCAGAGGTCGCATGTCTTCGACACCTTCGGGTCTGCACTCTCTTTGAGACGCAGATGGTGAAGACCGTTGCTCCACAGGCAAAAGTTCTTGTGCAGACAAGTTCAACTGTTCTTTCACATATGTTCGTCCCTTCACCTTTCGCTTCAGTTCAAACATGTCGTGCTTTGGGAGTTCGGGTCAGCTTTGGATATACCTGTTCAACCCCTATTGGTCTTAAACCAGGTGTTTGGGACTGAGGTTTTCTCTATGCGACTATCTTTGAAAGTATTTTTGTGGGACTTGGCCGAGCAAGGTCACATCCCCCAAAGATAGCCCATGCTTGAAAAATTGAGGGCGCACCTTCGAGACTTGCGAAACCGGTAATACTCAAACGGCCCGACGGGAGAGCATCCTCAGCTCTCAGATCAAGGAATCAAGGACTATATAGGACCCGGCTCGGCTGCAGGATTGTCTTTCTATAAATTTGCCATTTGGTTAAAGTTTGATTGTACTAAACTTGCGTATCCCGTGGGCCCGTGGGCCTTTGGCGATAGGCACCTCCGCAAGTTAGGTTCGTCGGGGTACAGAAGGGCAGGACACTCCCTGCGCCAGAATACACAGCAACTTGACCAAAGTCCCCAGCCCAGAGGCTTGGATAAAACTTGGTGGCAGCAAGAAACAGCTTTCGCTGTTTGTATTGGATGGCCACAATCTGCGACTGTGGAGCCATTGTGCAGATGAGAATCGGCGACTCAGTGTGATTCTAGGACTATTCATGATTCTATATATGTTCAACATCTTTGCAATGCTTGCAGTGTTGGCAAACAAGTGGCACTTTGTGAATTCAGTCCTCAACCTTGAATCCAGCATTTAATGCTTCGGATGCTGTGGCTTCAACTTCAACACATCGTAGCTGCACCTCACACTGAGGCTGGGATACCGACTGGGCTGGATATGCTGCGCTGGGTGCGCTTCACGCTTGCACCTCTAAAAAGGAATTGTGCAATACATTGGCATTTCGAGACATCATGAAAGATCAAGGAGACTTTGCTTCCTTTGGGAAGTAGCTTGATGCTTAAAAACGCTCCCCTCCATGATTCTGCCAGCTCAGCAATTCGCAAAGAACAGCTAAAATGAGTCAACTTGTCTCACTTGAGCCGTGCATATCCTGCAGCTAGTGCATTTGATCATTTCAACATCCCTCTTCCCATCTTTGATCCTAGTGGTGAAACCATGAGATCCCCCGAAACTTGGCCCAAATTTGCACATCAGGGAAAAATGCTGATTTCACCGTGGCCGTTTGAGCAACGCGACCCAAGAAACTCAAACAGGACATGGAGCGATACACAGACACATGCTGAATGGTTGGAGAATCCAATGAACTTTTGCGGCATGGGATGCTAGTTCAATCTGATTTCCGCAGCTATCCCCGCACTGAAATGTGATGCCATTATGATGCGCATGCCCCTGCATGCCTTTAAGATCATGATCTTTGGCATGTGGAAATGAACGAGAAGGTACTCTAAGCATGACAAAGGGAAGATTGGACACAATGACAGTCGTCTACTCATGGTGGAATGGTCCGGCTACCAGCGAAAAAGGGTAGGAGCTCTTCAACACTAGCAATTGGTGCCACTGGTTGGGTCCAGCAATTGGTGCCAATGGTCGGGTCCAGCAGTTTTCAAGACGGTTCTCAGCACTTCATCGCACATGTCCCTGAAAATCCAAGTTGCAGGAAAAAAATGCCACTGGTCAAAAACAAAGCCGCGAATGCTTACTTGTAGTGTTTGTCACTAAACGTGACAATAAGTGCCAAAGCTGGGCTCTTTTGCTGAACCGTCGTTCAAAACTGACATCGTCTGACTTATAAGTCTATCGAGTTTGGGTTCTTCCATTGACGCCTCTAGTTTGCAAACGCTGCCCACAAGACAACCAGGCACAGAGTTGAACTGCAAGTGCCAGGGAAGTGCTGTTGCACCGGCCTGCTGTTTCCCGCAAAGAGCTTTGACTTGGGCCACGCAATCTAGACTTCACTGATGCTGCATCACATGCTTCAACTTCAACCTGATCATTGGATTGCCCTCGCAGCACAAAAATATTTTCTTCAGCATGTCAACCTGCAGCATACTAAACCATCAAATACCGTATCTAGTATCCTCAGCTAAGGTTTTGGATCGAAAACATTTTTCAGGTAACACCTTTGAGCGGCTAGTTAGCGTCAATTATGTCGGCCAGTAAAACGAAAAGGCGCTACGCAGTCCAAAGCGCCACCAGTGCAAAACGTACGGGTTTTCATGCCACCCTACGCCTAAAACACGCAACGATACGGCTTTTCGAAATGAGACAAATCAGTGGGTTTTCCGTCCTTGTCAGCAAATTATTGTTTTTGGTTGAAGAACAACGTCCTATTGTTTTTCGAGGGTCAGTGAGGTCTTGACTCCGTGGCAGCTAGGCCTTCAACGTGCACGCCCAAACACTTCCAACAAAACATTGCAACGCAATTATATTATCATCAACCTATGCATGTTTGTTTGGAGAGCAGTGTTCGTAGTTTGCAACCCCAGGGCATTACTTGAAAAACTGCACGTCAGAAACACCTGTTGCGCACAATACCAGCCCATGTCAACACTGGCAGCTGAAGTGAGATGTCAGTGTCAATCGAGATTTTCCGTGGTGTGTCTCCCAGAAAAAAAATGCCTAAAGCACGGATGGTTTTTACCTTTGCATTTAGGTCATCTTGGCTCTATGTTAGGAATATGACGTGAAGAGCAGCTCGTTTGCCCCCATTCTTTTGTGCTGAATGGCAGTCTTTTTTCAACCCAAAGTTCTGTGAGTGCATGGAGAACCTCAAAACTTGCCACTGTGGCATAAATGTTTAAAAGTGGCCCACATTTGCTGGAATTACCGAGAAATACAGCAACTTAACACTGTGACACTTTTTTTTGCAACTTTGGATTCAGAGGTCGACTTGTTCAATTCCTGGTCTCACTGTAGATCGCGTCAAGAAGCTTTCTGGGCTCTGCTATGAAGTTATTGACAGCGGGCCAAAGTTTCAAGCAACTGTTCCAATTTTTGATTGTCAAAGTCGACATCTGGAAAGCAGCTGGACTTTTGGTCTTGCTCCACTGATTTACCTGCAATGCTTTTCATTCTGACCACAGGAAGGGAGCAAAAGGCACCAAAAGGATGGGGAACGGAGAGATCTAAAATGGAAGCACACTATTCTGAGTCAATCATGGCGCAATATATTCAAAATCTTCACCACAGTGAATCTTCAGCTCTACCATTTTTTGGTTGTGCTTCGGCTCGTTAAAAAAAACTGGCGCCGTACTGCTTCAGCGTCCAAAGCTGCTCGTCCTAGTTTTCAGCGAAGAACTGAATGTGAAATATGCATGAACATACTCTTCAAACATACTGCTAAATGCTTCGTGCATTCAGCCAGCAGGATGACCTGCTTCACAGGCCACATATTCTCAGAGATTAACGTCTGGCCAGTCCAACTCTTTCTTATAGTAAACCATCGAAGCAATCTACATGCCCCACAAGACCAATTGCAGCATATTGCAGCTTTATGATCTGGTACCATCTGCTGCTTTAAATCCGGAATCTTGGGTAATCTTGGCGTTGTCACTCTGTCACAAGGTGAAAAATCTTCAAGCATTTTGGGCGTAGCCAAATCTTCAACACCACTCTCTGTCTGAACTCACAAAGTGACCCCGGCTTGTTTCGCTGCTTGACATTGCTTGACATTGCTTGACATTGCTTTGAGAGTACTCATACAGAATCGCAAGGATAAACATCATACACTGGCAAATTGCTGGTATTTTTTCGAAAACCAAGACATCTGTGAAAGGGCGCAAACGGAATCAACATCTGTGATGGAAGAGGCTGGGTCAAACGACAGGTCGCTTCAAGTTTGCACTGCGGACGCGTCAAAGAAAACATCTGCAATCGCACGCGTTACGAAGTCAACAGCCTCGAACTCCTTCAAGGCAACAGATACCTGAACCTTTTTCAATCTTTTCATGTCAAGTGCGGAAACCAAATCACAGATTCTGAGTTTACAAAAGCACAACATTTGTGAAGTTTGCAAATGTTTGCATGATCTGCGCGATTTGAACCCTCGTCAGACCACACCTTTGTTTCCCGACAGTGCGGCCGACAATTCCTTCAGCGCAAGTGTTCATGAGATTGTCTGAGAACAGGCACCAGGTGATGGATGTAAAATAATTAAAATTTGGAATACTCATGTTTGGATCATGAAATTCTGGTGCGGGACGGCTTCCTGGAAATTGATATGGTATTTAGTGGGTTATCGACCGTGTCCGATATTGGATTTAAGCAAAAAAAACTTGAGGTTCAGAAATAGGTACGGAACATCTGGAAACGCCATGGAAATATTCAGCATCTGCGAAAGAGTGGCCGCATTCGGGTGGAGTTATTTCAGGGTTCTGTGCTGCTTTTTTGCCGATCGTTCTATAGCATCTGTCTTGGTAAGGGTTTTGCACCCTTGCGTTGCACTTGCGCTGTGGAAGCTCCTCAGGGGCTGTGGAAGCTGCGTGCTCATATGGCGGGCGCATCGCAATGACAATATGTCTTTTGTCTCACAGGCACTTTGCTCTTGCACCTGCGTATGGGAGTTACAGAGTGAAAAGCATCTCAGGATTACTCAACCTGCTTTTCACATCCGCGCATCGCAGCCACCTTCTATGTGGAATGTCCATTCGCAAAATTCAAGATGTGAAACCTAACCCTAGATTTGCATTTTTGGTTATCGTTCAGTTATCGTTCCGGTTGTTGTTGTTGGGGGCAACGACCAAGAAACAGAAACTGCACCTATCAAAGAGAAACTTTCCCTTGCTTTGTGTGGCTGGCTCCATATGACTACAGGCTAGCCGGGAATGATTTCCACAATTGCGGTTTTGCTGCGAGCGCAGGCATTCAACTAAAGGGATCAAACAAAACCATCTCCGAGCAGAAGGTTTCTGCTACCTTTCAATGGCAGGGTCAACAAAAGAAATATCTGAGTGGAAGGTTTCCGACCGTCCCTCCATGCACAGACTTAATTGACAGCATATCTTGGGTAGAAGGTTTTTGTCATCGTTCTATCAGAAAAGGGTTATCGAAAAGTATATCTACATAGACGGTTTCTATTATCGTTCACTGCGCGGGGCCAATCAAAATTGAAAAAGCAAGCACTTAAACAGCGGCAGTTAGTTGCAGGGCAGCTTCTTAAGATGAAGACTAAAAAAGTGGTGGGGACAGGAATGTCTCAAATGCCTGCATAAATGCAAACCCCGGGTTGTTGACGGAACTCAAGTAGGGATCATAGGGACACTGACTCCAACAGATATTGTCAGTGCGTAACATGAAACCTAATGAAATGGATGGGGCATCCGACAACAAGCAGTGTGTTCTCAGCCATGCGCATACGATACTTCCATCCTATACACTGCCTGCACGCTTTTTGGTGTGATTTACACTGATCTGGACCTAAGCCAGCGCAAAATATGCATTGATCATATTGATCTGTCATCCATGTTACGCAAATGTTATCTATCCGTTGCAATACCTTTCTTACAGGTGATACGCTGATACGGTGATACTGTGTCTCAGTGCATCTCCGCTTTTTCAGCTCAAGTCCTTACACCTACAGCAGTGAAGTCCTAACATGTCCTAACACTTGGCGTTGGGACAGCCACGAGATTGGAAAAGGCTCCAGAGACTCTTATCACAAGCAAGCATCCCTGGATGTTTCTGGAGCTCGTGGCGTTTTGCGTTCGGCTTTGGACCTGCATTCCAAGATCTAGGAATGTATGACACAAGAGATCAAGTCAGCATGTTTTCCTATCAACTTATCAACTTATCAACCATGAAGATCAGATTTCATCACGGACAGGGCGCTCAAACTAATTGGGCCTCTGCTGCATCTGCTCATAAGTATCCAACACCAAACATCGCTCAGGGATTTCACAACTTTTGACGTGTATTTTTTCACAGGTTTCAGTTTCAACAAATCCTTGGCCATAAGATTGTGCCAAGTGTCTTTTGACCCTCAGACTTTTCAGGCACCATGTACCTCAACCATTGGTTTCCCGTGGTTAGATCCCAGATTCGGTGAAGCATCGAATCCTCTGCACAGTGGTGCCCCATAGATAGGTGGACAGCTATACAAGTTGATTTGTAGGTTAACCATGGTGATACATAATACATCGATAGTTTATGGGGGTGCGGTTTCTGTGCGATCCAACTGGGCAACACATACCTCAACCATTGGTTTTTCGTAGTTACAGGTAGATCCCGGATTGGACCTTCAGATGGTGGGTTTATCACCCCTTGTTTTGTTGGTTGTGTGTCTTGCCGCCATTTTTGCTGTTGATTTTTCACGTTTGCCGCTTGTATGGATTATATCAATCCACTTTTTGCATGTTCTTGATTATTGTTTGAATCTCCACTGGTCATGGGTTGCTCTCTCCCATTTTCTTGGTTGAAGCTTCACTTTTTGTTGGTTAAGTCCCATTTGTTCCTGTGGAATTTGGGCAAGCCGATCAATTAATACCGATTCCACTGTTTCAAGGTGACAGCCTTCCTTCACTGGTCCTCTATCGCCCAGCTGATACGGTACTAGCGGCAGGAGGGAAGTTCTTGGTTCAACAATCACCCCAGAACTTTCCAGGTATTGTCGAACTTTGATTGGTTGAATCTGAGCACTTTCTTTATCATCCCAGTGCCAAATCTGCGCAGAAAAATCCAGTTGAATTAGAGGACACATCTTGATGCAAAGAACAAATCTGAGCACGAAAATCCAGTTGGACTTCAATTGTTGTGGGAGTCAGTGTCATCTGATTTCGGATCATCTGCAACGAAAAAGTTCGCCGGGATACTGATCCTCCCAATGGTTCGACCTGTATGCTGAATGTGTTGATGTTCAAGCGTACCAACCGGCTGCCTCATGTAAGATCTATCATGATCTATCCGCTTTCCGTGTCAGGGTGTTGCGGACTCACATTCCTTTACACACCAATCGGAATGTGTTGTCACTTCGCTCAAAAACAATCAGGTCGCAGATTTTTCATGGTCAGCTGTGAATTTGGTCTGCCTCTACCGACATCGGATCCATCGCATGTTCATCGCTCACACTGCTTGCAGTGTAGTGAGCGAAAACAGTCGTTGTAAGCGCCGGACCAAAATGTGGATTAAAGTGAACTTCCAAGGTCCATCCACAAGTTCTCCATGGTTTGGTTCATTCGACTAACACGGTGAACAAGGGAAGCGGTTGATGCGGGATTCCAAAATTCCCCAAACCATGAACACGTCAAAAGAAATTGACTGAAGGTTTGCATAAATGCCCTTACCCATCACGAGTTCCCAAAATCCCAATGATGGTTGCGAGTCTGCACTACAAGGAACTCACTGGTGATTATACAACTTGAACTCTGTTGGGGACTCTGTCCATATAAGTAAGCAATGGTAAGCACCCATTCCAAATTGAAAAATGATTTGATTGTAAATCATCCGCTTTGTGCAACACAGCTACTGGTCTGTGCTGTGAGCTGAAAGCGGCTTTAGTCTTCGGACGTTCAGTGTTCATGCTAGTCGAAAATATCTTATCCATGTATCGATTTCAATTTACATATCTATCAATCTGATCTGATCTAATACACTCAAGTCTCACCTAATAAGTTTACCTCATCCAATCCATCTATCCAATCCATCTATCCAAGTAGGTCCTGTAGATCCCAGAGACGTTGGTCACCAGCGAATGGTCCTCCCAAGCTTCCACATCTTTCGCTTCCTGGTGATGTCTCCACTGGTGCCAGATATGAATATATATATACATATATATATATGCATATATATCTATATTTATATATGTATTAATTTGTTTCTTCATGGCACGTCATGGCATTAACTTTTGTATTTCTCAACTACTGTACCCAAAATATCCAAAGCATCCAAATTAACACCACAGCTCTACAGAAATCCCGAATACAGTAGTATGATCACAATATAGAAACAATCCGTCTATTTTCGACAGTAGCAATATGAACAACATCATCATCCCCATTATATATCCCTACTTGTACTACGGTTTTTCCATGTGAGCCATGAAAAACACCTCTATCGCATCCCTGTATACTAGCTAGTTGGTAAATCTAAGGAAAAACTATTGTGGCTTCTCATAATCCCCAGTTGGATCAGTTGATATAACGCCCAAACAAATTCACCCATCAACATCAAGCGATGTATCTTCAATGGCACATCCCATGTATCGTCCACCTCTCCGCTTTTAAATCCCAGGAACTTCCCTTGGCTGGAGCATCAGAAAGGTGTCGCTGCCCAACGTGATCTCTTGAAAGGAATCCTCTGGGGGATTTGCGTTTGGAATTGATACCTGAAGACTACGAGTAGGTGATTTCGATCAGTTCACATATAATGATAAACAAATAACAAAACAAAGAATTTATTTAAATGTAAATATATTTTGCTATATATATATAATATATAATATATTAAAATTTAATATGTTATGATATAATATAATATAGTGTAATAACATGAAATTATATTATTATCTTATATGAAATTAACCTATTATATGATATGATATTATATTATTTTTTATTTTGTAATATTATGTTATTTTATATTGTTATACCAGTAGTACCGCACAAGTCGGTGGCGGAAGTTTCAAACATAGGAAACCTACAGGAAGGGTTGGTTGTTGTGAATCACGGATGGCAGAGCGAATCCAGTGATGGACCGACAGGTGGTTGGAGTTGTGTTTTTTGGAATGGTTGCAATGGTTGCAGGGGTCAGTGTGGTGTAGTGCAGTTGTAGTTGTAGTTGCAGTTGTAGCTGTAGTTGTAGTGTAGTGTAGTGGAGCTGTAGTTGTAATGTCATGTAGTTAATGTATTTGCAAGTGCAGTTGCAGTTGTAGTCGTGGTGTGGTGTAATTAGTGTAGTGTAGTGCAGTGTAATGTCGTGTAGTGTTGTGTAGTATAGTGCGGTATAGTGTAGTGTAGTCTAGTGTAAGGTAGTGTAGTTGTAGTTGTAGTGTAGTGCAGTGTAATTAGTGTAGCGTAGTGTAGTGTAGTGTAGTGTAATGTACTGGTAGTTGTAGTTGCAGTTGCAGCTGCAGTTGTATTTGTAGCGTAATGCAATGTAATCAGTGTAGCGTAGTGTTGTGTAATGTAGTGTGGTTGTAGCTGTAGTTGCATTTGTAGTTGTAGCGTGTTGCAGTGTAATTAGTGTAGTGTAGTGTAGTGTAGTGGTAGTTGTAGTTGTTGTTGTAATTGTCTGTCTATCTATCTATCTACCTACCTATCTATCTAAGCTATCTAGTCTATCGAATCTATCTAATCTATCTAGTCTATCTAGTCTATCTAGTCTATCTAGTCTATCTAATCTATCTAATCTATCTAGTCTATCTAGTCTATCTAGTCTATCTAGTCTATCTAATCTATCTAATCTATCTAATCTATCTAATCTATCTAATCTATCTAATCTATCT
>Ga0126342_10003210_pt1 | contig 26763 bp, 29 predicted proteins | sample Cyp1metagenome_FD_92528 | JGI IMG/M metagenome (GOLD analysis project Ga0126342, IMG submission 92528) | Coral microbial communities from Lord Howe Island, Old Settlement Bay, Australia - Cyphastrea 1 metagenome | ecosystem: Host-associated > Invertebrates > Cnidaria > Coral ...
ATGCAAAATGACAAATTCAAGTTCCAAACCGTTGCAAACACTAGGCAAATGGTACCAGCCAAGAAATCCAAAAAAAAATCCCAAACCTGCTCAAAAAAAAATTCCTAAAACTATTTCACACCCATATCATATCTGGATTATTAAGATTTATTAACCGCTTACACGTGATAAAGATTATAATTGCATATTAACATTTGCTAACCGCTTACACCATTCATAAAGATCATACCTTCACGGCTTATTACCCTCTGACAATTTAACATCGCCATGGAAAATGGCTATTTATAGATTATTTAGCTATTACAACTCATGATTTTCCATAGCTATGTTAAATCACCAGAGGGTAACGTTTCCACTTGGCTGTCTATTTCTCCCATGGAGCCAGGAGCTCCAATTCGTAGAAGACGTGGTGCTTGTCTACGGTGGCTGGGCAGATCCTGGCGCCGAGCCGGCCCAGGGATCCATGGCATCACTGGAGTCCTTCAAGCTACGCCAAGTGAGGATCCCAGAAATGGGCCAGGATCAGGGCCAGGGCCAGCAATGGTGCTGGCCAAGAAATTTATGGCCATATAAAAAAGGCTTATTCACCAGCATTTTTTTATCAGAAGTGCAGATGAAGAATCATGTCTAAATCATGGTGTGCTATTTTTCGACACTTTTTCATGCGATAAACCAGCCATGAAGAATGAGACACAGCCAGGAAACATCACGACTCACATCAAACTCGAAGCAATTGACAATTGATGCAAGTAGAACATCTAGGAATGGCAAGGTTTACACACAGTCTCCAACCCTTGGATTTTCTACGAATGATCGTGGCTTGAGACCAGAGAACAATCCATCGCTGCGCCCTGCGACTTGCTTAGGTGGAATCCCTGCATGTGAAGGGCACGGACTATATCTCAAATCGGCTACAAACAGCTGATAGGAACCTGTCACTTGGACTCCAATGCCAGCTGGCCAGCTTAGTCATAGTCTGAATGCACTGGTGATCAACCGGGTCATCTACTGATTTCCAAAAGTGTATCTGAGGTTAGTCTGCTTGGAGTCGGGGCTTCCCTCAGAGCCTTGTCACCATGCTTCCACTGTTACAGCTTGAACTCGGTGAGGAATGGAGGTACTAGTAGAGCTGAGTTTTCGGGAATTTAGCGAAACCATGTTGGCAGTTTGATGAAGCGTGGCACGACAAGGAGAAGGACACATGCGAACATAGAGACCCTGCAATCCAGCCACCAGCTGTGCCTTCAGCCAAGGAACCAAGCCCTTCAATCGGCTTCATCACATCCCAGTGGTTCTCAGCCTGTGTCTCTCAGAAGGGGGTGGAGGAGGTACATCAAGGCAAGCTGGAGAGGACCAAGCTGTAGCATCCGCATAGGTGCTTCATGGTGCTCCATTTTTCCAGGATAGTCACGGTGACGTGCATCCCTTGCTTCAGAGTCTCATTCCACGATAGTCTTACTGGGCACAAGCTAATTGAGCTTATTCTGCATTTTGCAGGACAGCACCGGGAAGTCTATCTGAAATTATCTCGCTGCTCGCATTGCTGGATTTTTTGACTGTGACACCAAGCAGCACTGGCTTTGGCAGCACAGCAAGCCGAGTACTTACTCTGAAGGCGGGATAGACATAAGGTGAATGATGCAGCACAGCAAACCGAACTGGCTGTACTGCAATGTACTGCATCTGTGAATCTTCTCCGGTCAACCGAGATGAATCAATCACACTTCATTTTTCCAGTGGGGTTTGCACCGTCCCCAAGTGGCCAAGTGGAGGTTGCAGTCAACTTATCATTCCAGATCTCGTCAAATCATGAGATCCCCGCATGCCTAGCTCATGAATATTGGGCATATTGGGCTGGTTCATCGGATGATCTGGGATGGTCAACTACTAATTTTATCCAATAATATCATCGCCATGTCGCCATGGTACCACGATCACCAATAATATCCAGGTACGCGAGGGTGGGGCCGAGTGCGTGGCACATGTTGAAGTGCGAGCAGTTTTTGGTGCACCCGACATCGAAGCTGCACGACACACAGCCGTGATCCAGCTGTTTCAAGGCGAGAACTCCCCTCAGGGGATGAGGCTTTCTTGGGAAAAAATGTAGGAACCCATCATATATTTACCATGAAATATGGGATTGTCTCATTTTCAGTAATTTTCCTAGAAATCTCCAGCTATTTTTCAAAGTGAAGAACTCTGTTGCAAACATGATTTTCACCGGTGAAGTCCAAGTGTTCAAGATCGACTTTAGCCAAGTTCCACGAATGGCGTCCATTCGATTGTTGGCCGATTCCGATGAACACATTGGTCCATTGGAGCAGTTGAGCCCCCACCTGCGAGGCAAAGATTCCAAGGATGCCGAAAGGAGCCTCCTGCACATGCTACAGAGCCTCCGACCCCAGGAGCCGGGTCCGGGGTGCTGCGGCTCCTTCGGGCGTGGAGGGGAGGTTTCAGATTTGGAACCCTATTCCAGCTAGTGGTTTATCATCAATCAGCTTTCTGATTGAAGTGGAGAAAAATCTCAGGCCTTCCAAATTTGGAGACAGATGCAGAAAAAGGTGCTACTGATTTATTGAGGCTGTATCAGTGATTATCACCATAATGAATTGCCCCATGCTCGTGGATCCTCTTCCTTCAGTATCTGTGGCACCGATGCGGAGGATCCAGATTTGGAAATGGAGTTGCAGGAAGCAGTGCAGTTGCTAAGTGCGGCAGCATCATGCTTGACAGCCCCTGAGGCAGAACGAAGAACCACGAGTGGGACGGGGTTCGTCTTTGAGAGTTGAAAACATGTTCACTCAGATTTATATGGCAGTGTGTCAAAACTTTGTACCCCTGTAGTTCACATCAAAATAGCTGGGATTTATGGATGGTCATTCCCCTAAAAATGGTATTTTCATAGGTATTGATCCATACCCATATCATATTTATATCCTCCAAATATCCCTGAATTGAAGGGAAAGTCTGCCGGACCAAATGGTAAAAGCTATAAGAAATCAGGTGTCTACTGACCTGGCTGGTCTGCTGAGAGAACTGGGTATCGACTGGGATGAGTGGCGGAAAGCCTTCTCAGACACTTGGAATGGTGGGAACTAAGGGATCTAAGCATCACAGATGGGGAGAAAAGTTAATACAACCAGCAACGCTTGGGATTTGGGATATTTGGGTATGGGTCAAAGTTCTTAGGCTACAAATTGACCGATACTTTGTTGATCATTTTGAGGACCTTAAAGCATGTTGGGGCGCAATCAAAATTGACCTATACCCATATGTCCAAAGAGAATGTCTTCAGAGCAAGTAGGATGCTTGGTTCAAAGAAACAGTACCCTGCAGGGGAAATGACGAACAATGATGAACCATGATGAACCCTCTACCTGTTTGTTCCAGTCCACAGACAGACACGTGACTCAGCCTGAGGAAAGTCATGAAGATGCCAGTGTAGCATTGGGACCTCTGGGCTTCGAGAATCTTGCCTAAGATACTTCTGGGCTGAAGTTTACATGGTTTTGTTGTTTAGGCTTAAGCCGACCTCGCCTTCTTGCCTTCTTGCGTCATGCCGCTTTGTTTTCCGATTTTTCCGCTTTAGGTTGTACCGTTGTGCAGTCTGCAACTTGCTGGAATGCTTTAGTGCACTGGCAGGCTCGTCATGGCTCTTTTTTATTAGCAGTGCATGGCGTTTCGAGCGTTTTTCTCTCGGAGAATGTCGTGTCTTCTCTTTCGTGTCGTCACGGTCGCAGGTTTCTATGCTGGCGAAAGCAGAGGCCTGGACCCAGTGAAAGCATCTCTGACAGTTCTGGCGACCTGTGCAGCGCCCTCCCAGTGGGCGCGTGATCCGTTGAAGAGGTCAGCCCGGGGGAAGTGTAACTGTGATGGGTGACGAATCTATGAACCAAACTTTGATCATTGGATTTGTATGGATTTGTTGGAAAGTTGACAAAAGCTTTCAGATGAGAATGCAGCTGCAGTGGAGCTCTATCAAGATTTGTCAAGTCTTCCATAACTTGAAGTTTGTCTAAAAATGCTGTATACCCTCCAAATGGTAGCGGGGACGATGATAAATCATGAAATTTGAGGTCGAACCCAACAACTGTAGGAGCCGTGAGAAACCAAGGCCAGAGCCCTCCGACGAAATGTGCTCAACCCACGCTGGATGTGTTGCTGCACTACGCTGCCACATTCTTCAGGCGGTGATCGAAGCATGGCGTGCAAAGACTCAGTTGGTTCAAGTGATGCCAGGCGTAGCCAATGGTTGCAATATGTTGCAATTGTTGTTTAAAGATGTTTAAAGTTTACAGCACCCACAGACTGCAGGACAGGTACGGAATGGGTGCAGTTCCGGTGCAGTTTGCTTTTCGCAAGTGTGGGCATCTCTTGGCACCAAGGATAGCCGCTTCAGCCGCCTATATGGAGGGCCCTTCAAGATCCAGAGCGGTTGCGCCCTTAGGTCCCAGGGAACTGAGGTCCTTGCGTGGTGTCCTCGTTGTTCCGCACATCTGTCGCTAGCTTCAGGTCCTGACCAAGATCCAAGACGAGAGAGGCGCTGGCAACAACTCTTTGAGATCGTGGATAGAAATGGCAACGGTCGAGTTGAGATCCTTGGAGCAAAAGTTGTTGCAAGAGGAGAAAGGCGACAAACCGCATACCAATCATTTTTTAGTCTTGCCAATTTCTACAATCTTTGCAACGGGGTCGAACCTTGACCAAGTTTTTTCCCGCTTTCTGCAGATTTTTGTGCTGCTGACCCAAACAGACCATTGGTTCTTGGTGGCCGAGGATGAGCGAATGGCAGAAGGCGCTTGAAAACGAGGACAACGAGGAACTTCGGCAGCTTTTCCAATTTGATCAGAGACAGATGCGAAGATTGGCTAAAAAATTGCCGCTTGGCCAAAACAGTCATTCCGCATAGCTGGGATTCTTGGTTGCCAGTGGTTTGAGTCCCAAAGTGTTTAGTCTGGAGTCTAATGCTCAAAGAAGGTTTTTCTATGACTGTCTAGACCTCATTGCCAAGCTGTTCTGGCCCTGCAGCTTGTCCAAGCTTGGTCATTGGAGACGAGGTTTGAATCAGTGCATGAGGAAGCAGATAGTTGGGTGGACCTCGAGGAATTTCGAAAAGCATGCAGGACTCGGTTCCGTTTCAACAAGTGGGCTCCAAATGTTCCAATGGTTTCAGGTTCCAAGGGCTGCTAGATTTAAACGGTCCATGCGCTGCAAAACCCTGTGAGGATGGCAGAAAAATCTGAACTTTTGTGGCATTACACCTATATGATGGCTGGACGCGAGGCTGAAAAGGCAGATGACAGGCCTGTTGATCCATCGGATCTACGATTTGATGATATCTGATGATCGGGGGATCAACCTCCAACAACTTGTGGTCCATTTCGCTCGTTGGTAGATGGCCGTTTGCATTTCTGTGTTGTGCCGGCCCGCATTTTGATGCTTCATCTGCTACTTTTTTTTCGTGTCTTAAAATGTCTGGCAAGGCCTCCGGATCAAGATTTTGCCGGATTGATCAACTGGAATCGTGGCCTGGCCGAGTTCGTTTCAGCCACTTTTTTAGAAAAATGCAGTGTCTTGGTATCCGTTGGGCCAGGTCATTGCTTGGAGCTCGGGCTCATGCAGGAGGATGCGCATCTGAAGAAGTACAAGTCAGGAATCAGTGCCTCGGGAGATCACTTCATGAACGCAATATCCTCATGGATCTCATGGCTCTTCAGTTGAGTCCCAAAGTTTTGAGACTTCGATATCTTCCGATGATCTTCCGCATTCTTCCGATTTCCGATTCGTATCCTGAGTCTGATATTCCTGAGGTGCTGAAAAGCAGCTGGCAGACAGCAAGTTTCAGGCCTTGTTTCATTCATCTTGGACCGTTGGGCCCTGGTTGGCAGTTTCTGCCCAGGCATGGAGGAGACACTGCAGCTTCATCCTGGGATCAGCAGAGGCGCCCCCGGGCTGGTGGGGCTGCTGGGGCCATCTAAATGATTCAATTTGAGCTATAGAGCTATAATTTAATGATATTCAATGTATATCATGTTTATAATAATATAATGTTTATAATGTTTGTTTATTATAATATATATATATTAGTTTAAATAAATTATAATTGGGAACCTTTTGGGAACATGATACACCACTGCATTTTAGGGGTTCCACTTTTGGACAAAACCAAAACCATCGAATCTGCTAGGATGAGGAGGAACTCAGCAGCGGAGGGAAAGATGCTACAGAAGAGGCCTCCTCGAAGCCATGGTGCTGTGGTGGTGGGATAGCCATGACTGGGGGGTTTCGTAAGTCATGAGGGAGCCCAAGTCACCATGGGTTTCAATACTACAATGGGCCTTGGAGACTTGGATGATTTGGGGGTACCATTTTAGGACACCTCCGTATGGTATGAGGGGATGGTCATAGCCCTATGAATCTTTGGGGTGAATTTTTGGCCATGACCTTTTCGGGAATCCGATGATATTTTTAAAGGTGTTCGGATGACCAGGGCCTGACCAGGGGCCCCATGAATTCCATGTACCTTGACATGGTCATAAAATCGCAATGCCATTGGTGGAAAAATCAGGTTCTCAGCAGAGACTTCGACAGCCAACTCTTCATCAAGATAGCCTTCAACACCAGCAAGAGCTGCTTGGATTGCACCAGAATTGGGGGGTTGTGCCGGTTGTGCCACTGGGGCCGACTCTTAGACCCAACATGAAGAAATCACGAGTTGGAGCTGAAGTGTTGCGGAAGTCCTGTCTATCCGCGGGTTTTACTCGTGCCAGGCTTTGAAGATGTGGCACTTTTTGGTCAGCTGGCAGTCCTCCAGTCTCACATCCTGGAGACGCTGGCGTAGTGTCACCTGTCACCTTTGGGTTTTCGGTTTGGCCGGTTGGTTGGTGGCACCCCGTGAGGAGAAGATCTGGAAAGTTCTCTTCCCCAAATATCTGCCTGAGGCGCATCAAAATGACTGGTTGGTGCTGAGAGTGTCTTCCATGCTGTCTCCGGTTCAGGCAACTGGCATAGAACAGACTTGGCCTCAGGTTTAAATGAAAGATGGTGCATCATGTTCAGGTATCCGATAGGCTGTTCCCATGTCATGACACTGGCGATCCATGGATATCCATGGATGTTGTACTAAAATCGTACTCTGATTCCTTCGTCTCAGACATCCCACCTCTGTCCCGCAGGCTCCTATGATGCCATGCCTGCAATCTGTTTTGAGGTGTGTACATCTCCAACTGGGTGTGCACTACATCATTCCGCGCGAAGTTGCGGGGACGGCCGGTGTGTACTTTTCTCTGGAGGCGCTGGTAGAACTTCCCTTGACACAAGCGCTCCAACCTGCCTTACGCGGCTGCCAGGGTTGGGAAAAGTGGAAAGCCCACTTGTTTGGTCCTCAGCAAAATGGCAGGCAGTTCATGTGACACCGATAGCATCCAAACTAAGGAGGGATAGAAAGCTTCAAGAAGACCTGGAACCAACGCCAGTAAATTCGCCAGTGCCATGCATGCAATTCGAATCGGGGAGATGTTACAGATTCCATACATGACCGAAATTGACTGAATGATGTTTGGAATTGATTCTCTGGCAGTGGATGATTTCGAGGCTCCTTCAATATCCTTCAATTGCAAACTGTGAGTATTCATTCTGAAAGTGAAATGGTCAAAGCCTCAAACTCCAGGTAGCCTCATGCCCGGATGTGTCAGAGGCCTCGTTTGCAAGGGACACGCAGCTTGCGAATGCAAACTGAAATCTCTTGGCACCCTTTGACAGGCGTATAGAAATAGCCATATGTCATGGTAAATTATGACAATTCACTAACCTGAAATAAGGCCATTTTGGGATGATTCCCCTTATTAAAGAAAAAATCCAGGGTTCGGTCGCGACGTGAGGTCGTTCTAATTTACCCAGATGTGCCATGATCCGAGGTGGATTGTTTGCCTTAATATCCATATTGCTGTGATTGTGTGGTCAAACCACCATTAACAGGGAACTAAAGTTTGGCCAATCTAAGGATTCCCCCATATGGGTGGGATGACTGCAACCAATTGCCATTTCTACCATGTAACTTGACCATGGCACATATGAAATCATATAATATGTCACCAGATCATTGTTTAGCTTACATCTGCAACCAATTCCTACCGGCGGTGCTTGGGGGAGGTCAGGGTCTGGGACGGAAACTGAGAGGCTACTCGAAGTGTGAGCTCCAGCCGCATTGCTCCTCCTTCAGATGCCACGATTCTGAACGGCCTACGCCTCGGACCAGGGGACGGGAAGAACAGCGAAGCTGCTGTGAAACGCTCGGTGAAGCTGAGGTGCCAAGGTGCTGATGGAAGAGAACTTCATGTCACCTCTGGGAGGCCGTTGAAATCCATTGAAATTCGTCTAAAACGTGGCAGGAAGACGAGGATGGTTTTTGTTAGCCAGGTGGAGACTTGGATGAACAATTCCGTACAAGGCTGCCAGCTCCTCAATGGATTTGTATGTTTTTTTTGGTGACATGGACAGATCCGCGATTGTTACCGTGTTCCGCCTGAGGCCTTCATCCATCAGCCAGACCATGGCGGCACCACTCACTATTGATTCTTTCGCTCCCTTCCATCAGTCAGGCTCCCAGATGGTCAGCTGCTTCCAACAGCTTTCTTGTCACAGCTGGGTGCTGATGGATTCTGAGGATGAGGCCACCTATGACGCTGGTGGACTTGCATCCTTCAGGCACTTCGCAAATATTTTGCCAACTTCCTATTTTCGATACATCGAACATCCCGTCTTTTGCGGGTGCCCTGCTGGTTTCTGTAGAATACAGAGAACAGCTGCCAGTGAGGCTTGGAATTCCAGACCATCCAAGCACCACGACCTGACTCCCTCGGAAGTGCAGCCGCTGCTTCACCCATGTCTTGGACCTCATCCGATGTTGTGCATCAGCCGCTGACGCCGCAGGCGCTCGGCACTATGCATATCTTGATGAATCCAAATCACAGACCTCCAAACGCAAACAGTTATTTTTGATGGATCAAAACATATCAAAACTAACTTTCTCATGGATCAACCATGATCAAACCTTCATTTTGCTGATGAAACCATATGAAACCTTGGGTTCCAGCATGACCTGTTAGGCGAAGAGTTCCCGACGGAAGTCCTCCGAGAGTGAGCGATCTCTGCCTCCGAGAGTGAGCGGCTCAAGAGGGACATGACGCAGCCTAGTCCCTGAGGATGGGGGGTTTTACCCCCCAACTATGGCATTTTTTATGGGGAACCTATACGTAGGAAAATGACGATTAGCCATAGGATTTTAAGATGCTTAAGGGCTTTCTCATACATTGCAGACAAAACCACATTGTTCACAGTCTAACTTCACCATTACCAAGGCAGGAGCAGGTCCCATGCCGCCCCCAGCTGAGGAGACACTGATCTATGGTTAGCTAGTGGGATGGCTAATTGGATGAATCCCAGAGCCCATTTCACCCATTTCATAGCCAGCGCTCGAAGGAGCCACAGGAGTTTTCGATGTTCGCACGTCCTCTCCCACTTTCTGATCTGGTTCCAGAGGACGGGATGTCCGATTTCCTGAATTTTTAATAGGCGGTTGATGGTTCAGAGATGATCCAACTCGGAAGGTTGGGAGGGGTTCAACAACCAAACTTCGGGGCAATACTAATCCGCTGGCCTGGTGTTTTCTGTGGAAATCTTGTTCCTATTCTTTGTAGAGGCTATAGCTAGAGCCTGAGATCTCTTCCTCGACGGATTTTTGCATCGGCTGCCCTCACACCTGTATACTCTGGAGCCGATGGAGCCGGTTGGGTTGAGACACGGTGCGATGAATACAGTCCGCAGTCAAAGATACAAAGTTAATCCTTGCTAAATCCTGCCCTCTTTAATTACATGCAGCAGAAAGGGCGCCGCAAAATCGACGCTATGGCAGGCGGATGCTGGCTCCGCATCGTCTCCAGCGCAAAGTTTGTCGCTGCCGGAGGCGACCGTCAAGTTGCCGGCGACCGGAGGCGAAATCGAGCCGGAGAGGCCAGGCATCCTGGGAGAGCCAAAGGTGGTTTTCCAGTTCGACCGAAAAGGTTGCTGCTCGGCCAGGCGACAGTCAGCCAGCAGTATCCAGGCGTCCCAGCAATCCGCTGGCGAAGCCGCAGAATCGGCTTCTGGCACCGAAGAGTCAGGCTTGTGGCAGGGAGACAGTTTCTGGGAAGCTAAAACTGTGGGCTTTCGCAGGGGAACCAGTTGGGAGCGGAAACCCTCCGACCTTATTTGCAAGTTTTTGTTGCCACGTGGATCCGTTCAGTTTTGTGCTGCCAGGTGAATCTTTGGAGACTGAATCCCAAACATCGGACGTTGTGCAAGGGCGGCTCGCGGTAGAGCTACACGCTGAATTCAGGCCAGCAGCGTGCAATATGGTGTACATTCGTGTACACATTCCACAAATTTCCACAATACGTTTAGGAGTTCAGGATGTTTAGGAATTGTATCCACATTTCCAAACATTTCAGGATATTTGGGAATTTCCAAACATTTCAGGATTGTTTAGGAGTTTATCCGAAAGGAGCCCCCCAATGTTTGGGAGCACTGGTGTCCTGGCTTCACCCAGAATACCCAGATCGATAATTTGAATGGACTGATTGCAGAGCAACGGGGATGTGAACAAATCTTAGGCGACGCCCGCGAGCAAACAGTCGACGGCGATCGAGTATCACGGAGGACTGCAAGAAAAAACACATTATATATAATTATATATATAATTATATATATATATATAGTAATATATCAATATATAACATGTATACACATTTACAACATGTCAGAATTTGTTCACGAGTCGAATCAATGTCAGGGAGCGGACTCGGGATCAGAATCTCTGAGCCCGGATCAGAGATGTAGTGATGGTTGGGACGGTCTCCAGCTAGTCATGATCACTGCTAACGTTTCCACTCTGTTGATGGCGAATGATTGTGGATATGGCTGCCTGGAAGAGGCAGCAGAGTAGTGAACTAAGTTCAGATGTCATAAGCCACACCTGCAGCGCTCAGGACGAAAGTGTATCGGTTTTTCAAACCCACGTGAATGTGAGAGACGCCAACTCCACGTGCAGTGACAACGAACATTCACGCCTGACCTTTACATGTATTTGGATGTATTTGGAAGATGTTCAATCTTGAACTCGCTATTTTTTGGATTCCATTGGGGCTACATAACGACACTTTTGAGGCATTTGGGGTCACGTTGAGGTAGTTTCAGGGTTAAGTGATGTTGGAGAACAGGCACCCTAGATGAAGGTGAAGGTTCCTTTGGGCAGGGTGAAACCCATGTTAGGCATCTATTTGTTAACTTGCAAGGTAGAAGGCATATCGGGGCTACGGCGACGTCTAGAGGTACGTTTCCCTTGGGGGCATCCCACATCATTCCGGGCCATTTCCGGGTTTTGACGCCCGTGGTGGAAGGGTAAGAACAGGTAGTTGGGACGGTCGGGACGACCGTCTCGGGATAGATTATTAGGAATGGCCGGGATGGTCGTTGGATGGTTTTGACTGGGCTGCGGGGTTGCCCAGTCCACGACTCTGATCCCGCCCACATTGGACTACTGGTGCCAGAACTCCGCTAAGAGATATGGCCAGTTGATGGGATGTTAGTGGCATAGTGATGGGATGTATAGCACACAGAAAATGATAGTGATGGGATGTGTCTGAAACTGGGGGACAGCAAAGTATGGCTGTTTCAGTTGGGACAGTGATGGGATTTTAAGAGGTTTTCTCTCATATTCAGAGAAACCGATTTGTTCTTGCGCCAGCACGAAGAATGTTTGCGCTGAGCTGGTTTGTTATTCTTTTTCATTGCCAGCTTGAAATGTCCAAAAGCTAAGACCAGCTAAGATGGTTTCAATGATATTGCTCATAGAATTGGATGATGGGAAAATTTACAGGAAAGCCCTATATTTGATGGTAAAAACCATGGTTTCCTGTAGGTTTTCCCTTCAACCAACCCAATGATATTGCGTCAACATTTCACGCAATCGCCAAACGGAAAGCAGGAACGAGATAGTTGGGTGGAACATACAGAACACATACATCCTTCCACCATTCCGAAAAAGCAATGGAATGCCAACCAGGGACCCTGTGAGAATCTGCAGCACGAAACAGGACAGTAGTGGCAAGCGTTTTATGCAGATGCTGGAAAATGCTTTGGCAGAGAAGTGTGGCTTCCGCCACATGGCCGCAAGATGGTGGACTCGGGCGGTGGAGCTGTCTGATCAGCTGTGAGGTCCCTTGCAGATCAAATTCAAGACGCTGGAGTACGTGGAAAACGAGAACAAAGTCCCTGGAGGCAGGCGGATAGAACAACGGTTTTCAAAACGGACGTCTAGCTACTTGTCCTGACAGGTTGGAATGTGACCCTTTGGATCTATTCGCTGAAGCCATCCATGAACCGTGACACTGTGGCCAAACATGTAGCTTTGGCTGCATGGTGTCAACAGCAGAAGCAGCCAGCAAGTTTCAACAGATTGCCAAATCTGCCATTTACGCTCGACCTCCGTTTTGTCCCAGCAATGTTTCAAGACAGTACATAACAAATGATAACAAGCTGCTGGTTCGGAATTTGCTGCGCTGATAGTTGATATTCAGGTACATTCTCTGCTTCAAAATTACGAAGAGTGGGCTGGAGAGAGAGGATCGTTTGGTGATGATGATCTCTTTGGAAAGTATGCCTGGGTCGCTCTGCTGACACAGATCCTGAAATTTGCTCAGTCATCACTGTGACAACCATGGCCATGTATTCAGCAGAAATTTGCTGTGCCATTTCTGTGCTAGATTCTGCCGTTGAGCACCGAAGCGCCCACAATTGCGGTCCATTTCCTCAGGCATGGTGCAAATTCAAGGCAGGGAAGGATCGGCCCTACGAAGAATGCAAGCCTTCACTGACAGCATCCACGCCCGTTGGACCGCTCCTTGCCGGGTTGAATTTGGCGGGACCCAATATATATAGATATGGCAGTGGGTCAAAACCTTGTACCCCTGGTGAACCTCAAAATAGCTGGTAAATGGATGTTCATCCCTCTAAAAATGGTATTAATAGGTATTGATCCATAGCCATATAATCAGCTTCCTTCAGATGGGGATGGGTCTAGTCATTGAAATACCGGCATACCGCCTTTGTGCATCATAAATGGTCCGTATTTGTTGAACCAAAAAAGTAGGGGTGGATACCCTCTGGTAAACGTTTACATAGCTATGGGAAATCACCATTTTCAATGGGAAAATCCACTATAAATCACCATTTTCAATAGCTATGTTAGTCATTACCAGAGGGTAAATTTCGACCCATCTCCAGCTCTTGCCATGGTGGTCACCATGGCACCGCTGAGGCGCCAGTCGAGTTCCTCCGGAGCATTGGGACAGCAGCCGCAGGAGACCATAACTCAAGACCTTCGAATGGCCCCGGCGCCAGCTCTTCAGGCGACCGGGGATGAGGTTGGGAGCTTGGCATCACGAAATGAGGCGGTCCACTGGTCCACCTCACATCGGCTCATAGAAACCAGAAATGCCATGCCTGCGACGCCAGGGTCTGCCACAGCCAGAAATGCCACAAGAACCCCCCCAGAGCTCCAAAACGCTGGACTTGTTCTTCCCGGTTTTCCCGGTTCTTGCAGCTTGTTCTTCGTCGCCTTGTTACTGTATACTCTTGTGTTGCTCTTACCTTTTGATCCTTTTGTCTTTCTATTCCCGATGGGTTTTTGCATCCCCTGATGCGCCCTGCTGTCTGGGGTCGCTCCGTGAAGCCGCAGTGACAGGACCACAGTGTGCTGTGCGATGGACTTATTCAAGTACATTGTGACGTCGTCGACAAGCAGGGGCTGCTGATTCATTCCATTGGTGGTATCTTGTCCTCAAAATGGACAGGGTGACAGATCCCTGAGGAGATGCCAGTTTGAGATGAGATACTTTCTAATCGAGCACAAAACGGTAGGTTCCCGAGTACGTCCCAGATTTTTCAGAACTGTGCCACAACAAAACATGTCCGCTGGAGACCGCAGGTATCCGTGGAGACTTTCAAGCAGCGCTGGTGGCAGCAACGGGTCTTCCATCCCAGGACGTCCAAGTCCAGGTGATGAGATCCACGGAGCGAGACCGGGACGTGGTGGCGTTGAAGGTGTCTTGATGAATGGCATGGCCTGACATGAAAGATCCCAAGACCATCCGAAAATGGGTCATTTTTTGATGGGGAAACCATGGGAAACCAATGGCTTTGGGATACCCCAAATTGTGACAATTTTTTGAGAAACAAATATATCTAATATATCCATATTTCCCCATGATTCATGCGTGCTCAGGCTGCCTTGATGCCCAAAAACATTGCTTTGCCTCGACTGCGGAGTATCCACAAACTGATGTTGATGCTTGACTCCGAAATACGGTGGCTGCAAGATCTGGAGCTCTATAGTGTATAGTATCTATAGGATAAAACATGTATAGTTCACGTATTACCCCTGCGATACATTGCACCAAGTTCACCACTCACTGCCATCTGGCCTCAGGAACTTCATCGGTGCCCCCAGCAGTTCTTTGTTCTTCCAGAAGTTCGAACCTGTTGGTTACTTGGCAAATTACCAAACTCAAGATGCAGCGAGTTGGTTTCGACTCACAAAGTGCCAACAACTTAGGTGGGATGCCCGGGGTGCCTGCAATGCACGTCAGCACTTCTTGCCTGCTGGAGAACGAGGCTGGCATGACGGCCACAACGCTCCTCGGCGAAGCTTCTCAAAAGGTAATCGAGCAAACGTGCTCTTAGTGAGGAATGTCAAGATTTAATGTTATTCTGATTTATCTGCGGAAAGTAGGAAAGTTGTGCCTCTGTCTGTGCCAGAGGCTTGTTGGGTCGCAGACGCATTCGCACATTGTAGCGAGAGTTGCACCTTTGCTGCATCAAGTGCTGTTGTGAGTAGTTGCCCCAACGTGCAAAATCATGCAGGGCCAACCTAGCATGGAATACCATGGATATTATATATATATACATACAGTGCAGTGTGCAGTGATACTCATATATTACTATAGTATAATATATACTCTGTGTATATTGTAAAATGTGTATATATAACTATATATCTGTACAATGTATAATACATATGTAAGACTTGAGTGATCAACACATAGTTCAGTGAGCAGGAAGTGAGCACGAAGACCAGCCACAAACCGAGGATGTTGTGGAATCCAATGAGAGGACAGCACCAGGTCTGAGCGCATTTTTCGGCAGTTTGCACCGCTGCTTGTAGGGTTCTGTGCAACTTCATCATGTAACTTCCAGGTATGACAGGCCGATCTCTGGTTGAAAACTTGACCAGCAAGCTGAATCTGCCTTCTGGACATGTGCGAATCGAAGCTTGGCGATTAGGCCCAGTTGGCCCAGTCGTCTCTGGGATTCTGGCGAAGACATGCGAAGCTCAAAACTGAAACACGATCATTGAGAGAGTCTTGGAAGTGAATGCAGAGAAGTGGTTGCTTGACGTCTCACGATTTAAATAAACCCATCCGGCTTGCCCTACCCAGGACAATGTTTGCATGGACTGGCGCTCAGTTGCTTTATATTCCGACCACAAACTCAGTCCCTTCCATTCCATTTCCATTCCATTTCCAACCTTCCAGTCTCAAGGTGAAACCCAAGCGGCGACGAATATTTTTGAATATCCAACCAAAGGATGGCGCCACCATTGAGGACGCGGCCTTGGCTTTGCCTTGCACCGTTCGGCTTTTTTTGTGCCGTCACGTCGTCACGTGGGTCACGTGGGTCACGCTAGGAGATGCGGGCGCTGCAGTGGAATCTCAGTGCGTTGGATGTGCCGAGTTCCAAACTTAGCGCCGGGCCGGTCTCAAGGGGCTTGGAGCTGTGGCAGCTGTGGTTTCCAGTGCTGCACCGGGTTGTTTCAGCATTTCTCAGGTGCAGACTTCGTGCACCAATCCCTGGTCACTTTGCCAGGACATCTTGTTTTGTTGTGTCACAGATTCAGACTTTGCTGACTCGTGGAATCTCGTTCTTGCACGCCGCAGCGGCCCAAGGTCATTGAGACCGCACTTTGCCATGCATTTTCGGACGATACAGGTCACTCAGTGGCACCAACATGCGCATTCATTTTGTTTCTCAGATCCAAAGGTCAATGACACTTGCGATGCGCGTGATACAGTGATACATCAATGGCAGCTTCAGGTTCTTCTACGCAGCTCTGCTGCCATTTGGATGTCGCAGACGAGCATGGCTGCATTGGTCAAAATGGAGGCCGCTGGGTGGGCCTGCACCAGATGCCCAGAACTCAAGTCCAGCGTCTTCCAAGGTTTAAAAATGAGCAAGTCAAGTTGCTGAACATTTTCCCTTGGAGTGCGTTCATATCCTCTTGGTGTCATGTGATCCCTTTGGCAAATTGTAGATTTTCTAGAGTTTGGTAGATGATTTTCCTCCGTTTTCACATGTGGGTTTGTCTGAAAATAGGGTATATTCTCAATTATAGCCATTTAATAGGGATAATGATCATTAATCATTGGGTTTAGGGGTACACTATTTTCAGACACACCCATGTGTGACTGCTGTATTGCAGTGAATCTCACAGCTTCCCTTAAAAGTGTCACTTAGCTTTTTCTCTAGGCCCTCGTTACGTCGCCGACTTCGTGCAGATCTTCGCATCCATGGCGCTCCGTTTCTCTGGTCGATTGGAACTTCGGCACCTTCGCATTTGGCCCGGAGAGGAGGGAGCGACTTGTCGGTGGATGTACGATGGATTGGATGATTGGCCAAAGGAGCTGAAAAAGAGGTCATCTTATTTCAGCTTGGTGAATTATGATCATTCAGTCGAGTCAAATCAGCGTTCTTGTTTTTTGCACGTATTTTTTCACACATTTTTTTTTTTTGAGTGTCCTGCGTGTCTTGAATCTTGGAGCTTCAAGGAATATACGATTGACTTTCAGATTCCCGTGCAAAGTGCTTCCGACATCCGAACCTTGGCTGTTCTTGGCACACTTGCTCATGATCTGACAGCTTTTTTTCGCCACCACTTCATGGTTTGTCTGAAGATAAGGTATCCATAGGTCCAAAATCAAGTGGTTGAGAACTTCACTTTCCTTTTTTAAAACGGCCATTTTGGTGGTTCCATCCCCCGTTTTCAGACCCATATGACCCGGCAGGCATGGCTCAACAGATTTTGTGGAGCCTGCACAGCCAAGAGACCGCGGATTTGATCCAAACAGACCTTTGGAGCAATTGGATTACATCACCAGTTATGGTGATTTACCCATTCATAGCATGGAACCAACTATGGATGGATAGTTTGGGACCAACTAATCTTTGGTATAAATGGATAATATCACCCGATTTTTTTTTCCACTTCACCATGAAGATACCATGAAGCACGAAGAGATGAAGTTGTGAAGTTTGGGGCATTGTCAATGAGTACACATTGCAAAATCTCTCACGCAGTTCTTTAAGGACGACAGATTCCAATTCTTCAGGCGCAAGTGCAGACATAGTGCATTGCTGCATTGCCTGATGCGTTGCCCTGAAGAGAAGCCATCTTTCCTCACATTGAACACTTCAGGGCTTTGCGCATTCTCCGACCGGTCCGCACATCTGCAACGAAGCTGCTTCGGGAGAATCTGCTGCAGCAGTTGCAGCCAACTTTGCAACCAAGCTGCACAAGCTGCAGTTGCAACCGGTTGAGTGCAGGGTGGCCGTCGTTGAGGTGCCATCAAGCTCTGGCCGAGATCGATGTGGTAGACCGGCTGGGCACCTTCTCCAGTGACTTGGAATGGCGGAATGGAAAACTGCAGGAAAATCCGAGAAAAGACAGAGAAAAGACCTTGCCTTATATGGGTTTGTCTGAAAATAGGCTATATTCCCAATGAAATAGCCATTTAATAGGGATAATGATCAGCAAAACCATTGGGTTTAGGGGTACACAACATTTTCAGACACACCCATACATCTTATACGCTTTCAAAGTGTTGCAAGGCAGCGGTGGAGGGCCTTTTGCTGCGAATCTGGCGGACGCTGGGTGAAATGTCAAACCGATCGTTGAAGCTTTTTGAGGTAAATGTAAGACTTGAAAAGCCTCGTGAATCGATTGAAGAATCAGAACAAGTGCAGACCACATGAAGCAAAGCAACATCTTTTTCTACCCCGCGCACTGACGCAGAACAGTCCTGTGGGGAGTTTCCAAATCTAGCGTCGCGATGCCTTTGTCACTGCCTTTTTGTCATTATTATTATTTTTTATTCAATGATTCAGTGAATTATGATTGAAATATGGGGGTTTTCCCCAAATCGGGGATCCCCAATAGCTGGATGGTTTACAATGGAAAATCCTTTCAAAATGATTGACTGAAGGACTTCATCCACATAGTCACTGGTGTGGATTCCGCACGCCTAACTGTGCTTGGCGTCAAGGAAATGTCCAGGCAGGCTGCAAGAGAATTGTCAGATTGACATAGATTGATTTCAGTTGACGTCAGTTGATTTCAAGTGATTTTGATGGGATTTCCATGGATTTCATATGAAAAACTACATCTGAATCATATGATGGCCATTTCTGGTTCTTTTCATGTCCAGACTTTGTAAAAAATCGTCCCGCAGGATGGATCCGATTTTTGGTCGATCAGATCACCTGCGGCCGCTTGGGAAAATATGGACATCATTTAAGGGATGGGAACACCTCCTGGAAGAAGAATATGGGAACAGGTCGGTTGGAAAACGGGAAAACGTTTTTTTGGGAACATGATGTTTTCGCATGATGGGAACATGGGATGGAATGGGGTAAGCTTTGCGCACCGTGTCAGTTGCAAGACTTTCCTCAGGAAACATTACAACTTGAAGATCGAAGTGGACATTTCTGATTGCGCCTCTTGACATTATCGCGACCCCAGATGAAGTGTGTCTGGGGGATACTCCAATTTATGGCCATTGAAACATGGGGAAATGATTTTATTTCTTTATGGGGGCGGTTGGGGTACCCAATTTTGAGATATACCATTTCATCCGAAGAGTTTGCCGCTTAAATCCTAGCTGGTTGGTGGTTTCAAACATTTTGTGTTTTTCCACAATATATGGGATAATCCTTCCCAACTGACGAACTCATATTTTTATATATTTTTCAGAGGGGTAGGTCAACCACCAACCAGAGTTGATAGACGGGCAGTGCACAGGTCAGCGAGAGCGAAGACCTCCAGCAGCTATGCGAAAACCTGGGAGGTCTCCACAGTGTCTATGCGAAAAAGGGTGGAGTTCGTGGTAACCCAGAGCTGATTGACCACGGGAGTTTCGGGATGCCTTGACAACACCAGATTTTTTTTTCAGTTTGTCCGAAAATGGGGGGTAAACCACCAGCCAATCCAAGCAACAATTGCCAGATCCAATGGGGGTGTGCCATGGTGTGCCCATTTTCAGATCCAAATTGGATCTTTTTGCTTGACTTGTCCATGCTGTTCCAAGGAAACTCCATTCAGAGACGATGGCAAGATTCTGTGCCGATTCTCAAGCAGCTCCTGGGACTTGAAGGCTGGGGGTATCTTTAGTAATGAAGCACAAATGGAGCCATTGTCATTTTTCAGATCTGAAACCATCCATGTTTTTTTTTTGTTTTTTTAAAGTGGGGTTAACACTTTTGAGCCATAGCCATTTGGATTTTGATCATTTTTTTTGGGCAATACTTTTGAAGCATAGCCATTTTGGAAGACCTGGAATCACCTGAAAGCATCTGGAACCAAGGTATTTCATCATTGGAGCAGCAGCTTGGAAATCATTCAACTTCCACCCAGCTGGGCTCCTGCTCTGTTCGCTTGCTCCTAGGCCTGCACCCCTCATGTCGCACCCAATCTGCTGCTTGCTTGCACTGGAGATCTACCACAAATTATAGCAATTTTCATCGAAGAGATGAGGACAATCCATGGGAATCCGGGGGTACCCTAATGAAGAATTTTCGCCCATGAAAATGAGATTTCCGAATCCCAGGCCACGTATTGCAGCTCACCTGGACTTGATTTGCAAGGCCGGATTAGATGCATCTCCTTGAGCACGTCTGCAGCATGGAGGTTGTCGATGACTCAGGATGCTGGCTCCAAGGAGCAAGGAGTCGCATGGCGTGGCCGCGTAGCAAAGACATTTATCGAGGCTGTCACACAGGCTCGAGATCATGGTTGCCATTGGCTGTCCAGTTTTTTCTTGTTAAAGCATGGCAACAAAAAGGAGGTTTCCAATCCATGGTACCTCCAAGTCATCCGCCAGGTATGTGGCCTCAGAGGCAACCAGATTGCCCTGCACTGAGTGGTAGGGAAAAGGAACACGGTCAATGAGTATTATGTAGTGGTTTTTATAAGTTAAAACGACCAAATTTGGGATTGAAGTATTTAAGCACCACAATGTTTTGGTTTATTCATTTAACCCTCGAAATTGGGATTGAAGCATCAAAATTGGGACTTAAGCCGACTTAAGCATCAATTGGGATGTAATAACAACATCAAATCAACATTGAGATTTAAGCAATTTGGATTTAACAAGCAGAATGGATTGTTTCACCAAATATTCATGGGGGTTTGGTGCATGGGGATATTTTTTCATGAAAGATCAACATCATAGAACCAAACATGATGGATATTTGGATGTATTGGAATATCATGAGCAACGTGGTGGAATTTTCGTGTGTTCCTAATGCCAGACATGCCCATGGGAGGCACTTTTTTCCACCTGGATGAAATTGCCATGGCAACTTGAAGATCAGGGCCCAAACATCTCCGAAGAAAGAGGAGGGCTTCTGTTTTGATAGTTTGGATGCGAATCCATACTTACTGATTTTACGAATAACTAATCACTTTTGCCGCCATGGACCAACAGTTGAAGTCGAAAAAGAGTGATCTGTCTTGCAGCCACATTGCAGTTTGAATCAGCCAGTCTAAGATCTATCACCGGCCCCTGAGGTTGTGACCTGCATCCAAAAGACGAGAACCAGTGGGCAACATGCCTTTTGTGTCTCTGGTCTCAATGAAAAAATGGCCAAAATGGAGTTGGAAAAGAAGGCCAGCGCCCCAGGTGGACTTCGGTGGATGCGAGCTTGGTGGAAGCACTTGTCTAACCGGCTGGAACTGAGGCGGTTTCGGACACAGATGAGCCAACGAAGGAAGATGAACAAGGGTTGCAAGGACAGGGTCATGTCCCGCTGCCAGGAATCTTACATGTTTTGCTCTAATTTTTTTATCGAATGTTAGTAAAGCAATAGTAAACCATCCCCAATTTTACCATGCATGGGGTGGTATACACTGCTTCACTAACATTGATTTAATCATATGTCCAGGTTTCCTGACTCAGGACTCAAGAATTGCTCAGCCCTTTCCTCTACTGGCTGCACCATACATTTCGAGGTCAGCTGAACAAAAACTGGCGAAGGATGTTGGTTACCAGACTTGATCAGCCAAGAGAAAATTGATTGAGGACTCATATAATGCCAAACAGCCAAGCTGAAGGTGAAACCCATTGGGTTGCACTCAGAGCTGAAGCAGCTGGCATCGTCGTTGCGAAAGCTTCACAGTCAGGCACGGTGTTTGATGTTTTTGCACATGAATCATAGATATCATAGCCTGCCTGCTGCCTTGATTTTGTTCTCAGGCGGTGAGGAGAAGATACGCCATGTGCCCCTGCAAGATTTACCCGAATTCCAGGTTTCCGCAAGATGTCTTGCTATGGGTGGCTTCCGGCATTTTGCCGCCAGGCTTCCGTTCTTTGAGCACTTCGAATTTGACCTTGGAGTGCAGAAACTTGTCCCAAAGAGTGCTCCGCTCGCTGATCGCTGGTCATTTGCAAAGTCGAGAGTCTCAGAATGTTGAAGTGACTCGGCGGACCCAGGATGCAGCACTCAAGCTCGTCAACGCCAGGCATTGCGACTTCGTCACTTTAGAGGTCTCTTGGTGCTGATGAACCGCCAGGAGTGGATCAGGCTTCAGAGCAGTATATCTTGCCGCGAAGGCACAGATGGCTGCGGTTTGATGCTCCGTCATGCTTTGCTTATTCCGAATAATTTTCGCAACAGCCAGGATTGGTACTGCTGGGTCTCCTGTCTTGCTGCGTCCTCCCAATGTGCAAAGTCAGGACCATTTTTCATTTTTTTTTTCGCATTGTTCCCACAGCATCACGAAACATTTGTGTTTAAACTGTTCGGACCTGGCACAGCATAGCCCTTCGAGGAAGATCCAGAGCACTTTGTTGTTTTCCAAGGGCCAGGAGCCAAGGATTTGGGCAGGTGCGTATTGAGGTGCTCATTCCATGTCTTGCTGATGGTGATCCAGTTATTCCCCTGCCAGTTATTCCCCCCTTTTTCTACACATTTCACCAGGGAAAAATGGTGACAGTTCAACTTCAGTGAGGCACGCAGACATCATACAGCGTGGTGCTGCTCCAGCCGAGTATGGCCCATGCTTTGAGAAGCAGATTTCTGGGTGGTCGCATGGCAGCCACCTTTGACAGACGTCAAACATCGCCTCGCCATGGGGCCTATATCCGATGCAAATAGGAGCAGTTTGTTTGCCATGGGTATCCATATTCCATCCATATGCCATGTATCCAGATAGCTTGGGGCTTGGGGCTGCCAGAGTCCATCACTAAGGTTTCTTGAAGCTTGGCAGTACCACCTGGCAGAGTCAAAACTGGAGGCTGCTGCGGCTGGTGCAGTGCCAGGATCTGTACGTGGCCCATTTTTTTGTCGCTGGTGACAGGTGCAGCCGAATCAGCCATTTGGCCAATCGATGATAGTGCGACTTCCGGAACCTCATTGGCAACCCCTTGAGTCAGGAGCTGCTTTGCAGTCTTTTATAAGAATAGATCTTGAGGTCAAGTTTTATGAAAAGGAATGTCTCAGAATCACTCGGGACTAAGGACAGCTACGGATCGCTTGACTTTGACGGTCTCCTTATCCAGATCATTGGTGTGAGATTGCGAGAGGCACAAACCGAGAAGGTGCAAGTGTGTCTCGGCAAAAACGAGTTCCATATTGTGACATATTATGACTATGACTATTCATTGCTTTCGAGCTTTCTGTTTCATTTTGGTCATTGTTTCATCTTGTTCCAACTCAGGGGTGCTCTGAAGCCAGAGGAGGTGGGCTTTGAGGCAGCACGAGTCACTGATGGTTTCAAGGCCTATGCCGTGGATTTTGAGGTGCTCAGATTGGCTGAAGCTTGACCCAAGTTCCCATGGTGGATGGGGACGAACAAACACTTTTTTGAGACAATAAAAAGGGGATGTTTCTTAGGGGGGATGGGATTCACATGACGCCCTGTTTCTGGTTTGACCGGTTTGACCTCAAACCTTTTCCTCTGGCTAGTGGAGCTAGAAACATCTAGAAACAATGATGTCGTGGCAGAATGAGGATCAGTGTAGTGGCGCTCACGTGCAGTTTTGACGCTGAGCAAATCTTGACTTACATTTCTATCATTTCTCAGATTCAAGGACTGGCGTCCCCATGAGTCAAGCAAACACGTGTCTTGGATGCAAGCATCACCATTTACCGCAGACTTTGCATATGTTAAGCATTGTTTCCGGGCCTTGGATGGAGATCCCCCGGATGGGAACTCGGCCCTGGTTCGTGGCAAGTTCGTGGATCGGGACCGAGGAAACTTTAACGGAGCAAGTCCAACTGGCCCTCCATGGAAGCCTCCTGCAATTGGCTTTCAAGCCGTCCTTGAAGAGGGTCACCTGGCGGCACCAACAGTTTGTGCACCCAAAGATAGGAAAGTAACATGTAGTAAGATCATGATAGATCATGATAGATCATGATAGATCATGATAGATCATGTTAAAATCCATTAAACTCAGAGTCTCGCATTCAGAAAATCTATCCTTTCTTTTGGGGTCCCGGCTTTTCTAAGGATTTGAAATTCTATCGCCACTTCGAGTTTGATCGCGGGATACAGATCGATGACATCTCGGACCGGGGACACAGCTCGGTTTTTTTTGCGTCAAAATTGGGCGACCAATGGATACCCCATTTTTTTTTTTGCGGGATCAATATGGACTAACATGGATTAATGGATATTAATGGTATTCAACATGGAAAATATTTCAACAATTTCAATTCAGTATTGGAACACTGGATCAATGGAAAAACCGTGATATTTTTGGTATTTAGCATCAAAAGCCATCTATCTTTGTGGGGTTTGATCATTTTGACCCACACATGACTTCTGGCATTCCAACATAGCAGCCTTTCGCAGGGTCAAGGCTCAGCTGTGAGCTCCAAGACGCACCGCAGCACCACGCCCAGGACCCAAGCCAAAACACCATGGCATCCCATCAGTTTATCATCATTTTCCCATGGAACATTGCTATGACATGGGGGTAAATTATGGTACATTGATGTACATTGTACAGTGAATCCTACGTAGCATTATTGGACATACCCATATAATCCCATATATTATACATTTGTATATATTTGTTTGCTTTTGATGTGACAGCCATGCTTTTGTGTTTTATCAGGAATTATGAAGCACCGATCTCTGCAATGTCTGCTATTTCACAGGACCTTGGATGTTGCAGTGCGCTTCCATGCGTCCAATTCTCCAGCAGTGTCTCCAGATGAGGTTAAGCAGAGAATGGCCCCTCGTCGAAAGTGATAGCTGCTTCCAGGAGTTAAAAAAAACATATTTTCAAAGCAGTTTCAACTTCCGGTATCAACATGTGACTTCGTAACTCCATATGTTTTGATTATGAGTAGACTAAGCTTGGATAGCCCCACGCTGTGCAGCTGTTTATTTTTCACCACTTTTCCAAGAAGCTTTTCCCCTGCTTATTCGTGCAGTGACTTATCATGCAGTTTATTGTCCAATGGGTCCATGGCAACTCAGAAAGATGTTGCTGACCCCTCCGAGGAAAAGCTGCTGGGTCTGGAGGCTTGCCAGCTGCAGATTTTGGGCCTCGAAACTTTCGGTGAGCTTCGGGAGGCGAAAATGATGCGACTTCGGCAGAACGGGGTCAGGGGAAGGGAGAGGTCTCCGAGGTACTGGCACAAAAAAAGGTACACAAAATGGTTGGAGAGTGCTGAACTTCGCCTGGTTCCCATCTTTTTGGCTGAGATGTGTTTGACCGATGAAATCCCGAGAAAATATCCCCATTGTGGTTGATATATTCCCATTCTATTCCACTTTTTTTTTCTCACCTCTCGATGTGTTTCAAGGCCGATGACATGAGAGATGCAACATGATGCAACGGTGGCTGAGGATTCAGACACTGAGCCATGCACCAGCTGTTGAAGAGACGGAGGCAACACCAGCTGCTGTGATCCCCTTGGGCAATCCCCGAACTAGATGAAGCTTTCAATGGGAATTCAGAATCTACAGTATAAATGGGGGTTTCCTAAAATGGGGTTACCCCAAAATGGATGGTCTATAATATGGAAAATCCATCTATAAATGGATGATTTAGGGGTACCCCCCATTTTAGGAAACCTCCAAAAATGGTTGCAAATTTTAGGGATCCAGCAAGCCATGTTTCGGACGAGGCAATCGTGGCCAAGTTGCAGTACCTCCATCGATGTGGTGGGAACTCCTCGCAACTGACTCGACTCAGAGCATGGCCTGTCTTTGGTAATGTCAAGCCCGGATTTTGCGTAAAAACCATGGTTTATTAATTAGGGGATATTAGGGGGTAGCCTCCAAATAGTCACTTTATATGGTACATAAATATGGTACCCCCCAATTTTCAACAGCCGTAAATGGGGTTTATTAATCCAGGGTTGACATTAGTTTGAATGTAGCCACAAAAGGGTTGGAATCGGATGCAAGTTGTTCCAACTTGTCCGAGGTGTCTCCATTCTCTGGGAGGTTGGAAGTTGGTCGCAGCAACTCGTTTGAACACAGCTCTTTACTCGATAGGACGATTGCACAAGTGTCACGCATTGCCGTGCTAGGTGCAGGTTCTCTCTCGTATTTCATATATCATATAAATGTCTAACCGTGAAGGTCAAGATCACCTTCTCCTATGTAGATCAGAATAGGGTTGTTCAAGTCCTGTTCTTGGTAAACATTGTCAACATGCAGCCAGTGCACTTTGATGACTAGAAAAAATGTGAAGTATTCCACTCCCTATTCAATGCTAAGCTGACAAAGGTCATCAGCAATTTCACGGACGAGGACCGGTTACTTCTTTGTAAATTCTGTGAATGGTTTTGGGAAAAACTCATTTTGAAAATTCGTCAGTGCAGAAATTCAACATGAAAATAGGCCATGGGCACCCTTCAGGTGCCATTCCCAAGTTCCAGATACCTGGTTGCTGCATTGCACTGCATTGCTCTATAGGAGATACCAGATGAGTTCCAAGTTTTGTGCACTCTTCAACGTTCCGCCACTTGATTGCAATGTGGCTATCTGTGTACTGCCATCCCTCAGCTCCGGAGCTGTGTTCAGGTGAAGGGTCAAGGCCATGCATTGGAGGTGCAGCTTAGCCGGAATTGTCCCCTGCGGGACGCTCAAACAAATTACACTCTTCACCTGTTTCCCAGTGATTTTTGAGGCTACCCCAAAATCCAATCGCTAGTCAGCATCTTCCCCAGCATAGATGGTATTTCCCCACCTGCCAGGTGAGGGTTGTTAGATTTTATGTCAGTTGCCTCCTCCTCCTCCTCCTTCTCCTCCTGCTCCTCCTCCTGCTCCTCCTCCTCCTCCTCCGCCTCCTCCTGCCTCGTCCTCCTCCTCCTCGTCCTCCTTGTCATCCTTGTCGTCCTTGCTCAACTGCGACCCGCGATCCACAGTGTTCTCTG
>Ga0126342_10003211_pt1:0-25000 | contig 26763 bp, 20 predicted proteins | sample Cyp1metagenome_FD_92528 | JGI IMG/M metagenome (GOLD analysis project Ga0126342, IMG submission 92528) | Coral microbial communities from Lord Howe Island, Old Settlement Bay, Australia - Cyphastrea 1 metagenome | ecosystem: Host-associated > Invertebrates > Cnidaria > Coral ...
ATATATATATATATATATATATATGTCACAATAGTGTGAAGTTGCTTAGCTCCGTCTTCTTCCAAATGTGCTCATCATGGATCATCTTCATCTTCCCAAAAGAAACAAAAAAATATATATATACGTTGGAAATAATATGTGGAAAAATGATGAGTAACCAAACCAAAGATTTCCGGTCCTGAAAATTGCGCTGAACTTTTAATCATTATATAATACACCCGTACTCACCATTAACATCTATTATCATCATTAACCACATAAGAAACTAATCATGGTGAATTTGCTAATCATGGTGAATTTACGCCCATATAAGAAACAATCCACTAAGAATTACTCACCATTAATCTAGCTTTCCCCGGTTCAAACACTGAGCATTTTCGTGGAATCCTGCGAAAACCATGGCGTTCCCTGGCCTCCGGCGCCAGGCAAGTCCCGTTGCTATTAATGGCGAGTTGACCCATACACTCCTGCGCAAAAGCGCCCGCTGCGCCCGCTGCGCCCGCAGCATGGGATCTACACGTGGTGGGATAAACCATGAGATTTTTTAGGTGATTTAAAGGTTGGTTGGTTGGTTTTTACGTGATTTTTTAAAGGTGTTCAATGGAGATTCTTGTGATGTTAAAAGCGGATTTCCTCTCAACCAAACATGGCTTGCTGGAAAAGCTTCCATTTTGGTCCATGTTTTTCCACATTTCTTAGGATGCCATGATTCGATATGGCACGATGAAATGTAGCTGGACTCACAAGTCGTTGGTTTAATAAGCACATCAAAAAAAGGCAAATGTATCAACATATATCACATATATCTGGGCAAATTATCATAGTTCACTAACCTGAATTAAGGTCATTTCTATATGATTTCCCTAAAATAAACCATGATTCCAGGCTTCGGTCGAACAGGGTTCGGTCGTTTTATCCAATTTACCCAGATATTAATGTCATCTTCTTGAAGTATTAAGATCAAGTTCTGGCTCATCTGGATAAATGAGCACAATTCACCAACCTGAAAAGAAGGTCAACACGTCAGGTAGCAACAAGGTGGCCACCCCCCCAGTCATAAGTTATAACCCCAATAACTAGTTCGTTATATCCCCCATTAAAAAAAAAAAAACATAGTGATGTTCATCAACTTTGCTATCCCAAGCCCAGTCAATCTCATCAATTTCCCATTGAATCCCAATACTTCATGATTAAATCCAATGAACATTTCCTATTAAATCACCCTTAAATCACCCTTAAAAACAAAGAAAAAACACATTAACCCCATGAAACCCCAAAACAAACTCCTATGGAAAATCATCATCTTGATCCATTTTTACGGGTGAAAGACCCGGCCTGGTAAACTAACAGCTTGCGAACTTGAAAATGACCATAGAAATAACTGATTTTCCCATTCAAAATGGTGATTTTCCATAGTTTGTGTATGTTTGCCAGAGGGTATCTATCATAAACCACCATAATTCCAGTTGCCTGGCAAAAGCATTTCTCCAACGAGGATCCCTCGGGGCATCGAGCATCACGAGCATCGCGATCACCTGGCGAAAAATCGTCAAAAAAAAACCTAGTTTTACCAAAGAAAAAACAGGGGAAAATAGTGTTTAAATTTAGAAACTAGGCAAACATATGGGAAACTAGTGTTTCAATGAGGGTTTTAGTGAGGTTATACATGTTTAGTATGGGAAACAACTATGTGAACATGATGATCAAATGGATGACAACAAAAAAACAACAGAGGTTTAATGGTGACTGTGTTTTTTTCATGGGGATATCATTCCATAAATGTGGTGACTTCATTGACTTGAATGACTGGAATTTGGGGCCACAACTGTGGGGCTCCAAAGTTCGCCGGGACAGCTTACGTGGGGCAATAACTCGATTTCCCAGATGCTCCATGTATGGAATATTTGCCTACATTTGGGTGATATTCCATACATGGAGCATATGGGTTTTGGAATGTTACTTTTAAGGTAAATGAGTCCAGTTGCTGACCAGTTACCAAGTTACCTTGAACTTGGACTCATTATAACAAACTACTAATTCCAACACTATAATAATGAACTTGTTACACTATGACTACGTATAGTTATAAACTGGTGGATATGTATAATCTACAATTACCATATTATGGTTGGTCAACTATTGGACTATGTGAAATCTATATCAAACTTATCTGGTTGGTGGTTTTAACCATCTTGAAAATATTAGTCAATGGGAAGGATGATCCCATATATGGAAATTAACAAATCTTTGAAACCACCAAGCAGCCATTTATAGAATGTATAACCATGTATAATCCCAGTCAAAACCAGTTATAACCAGTTATAATCCCAGTTATCACCAACTAGTTATATTATGATAAGTGGATAGTTGGTCAATCTTCCTGTCCAACCAGAATATCCAGAATGGTGAAATCCTTCGGATCATGGGACCTATGGGACCTGTCGGACCTGTCTCAAACTTGAACCATGCAAAATACGGCCTGGGCCTATGACAGACTGGTTGGAGATATTCCATGTATTCCTACTATGTGAGGCCCCCAAGATATAAGTTGGTTTAGATTCGCCCCAGTAACTATAGTTATAAATACCATAAACCAAAGTTACTGGACTTATAGACCAACTTTGCTATCTTGGGGGCCTCACATTGTAGGAAATGGTTGATGAAACTGTCATGTCATAAGACCCTAAATTCGCTAAAGCAATACATCAATCAATAAGTCTTCCATGAGATAAGGCGAACCGTAACCATCAACAAACGATAAAAATATTTGGGCGAATCTTCAACATCTAGAATCTAGTGGGGTCCCCGAAAGGTAACCCAATGAATCAATCAGTATCAACTATTTCAACATGAGTTAGCTGGTATATAATATATAACCCATATGCTCCATGGTGCTGGAATATTTACCATCATTTACCCGAACAAAATCACCTAGTTTTGTAGGTAAATATACCATACATGGAGCATATGGGTCATATTCTAAAGGTATGATCCCATCGACTTTTTTTCAACCATGGGTTCTGAACTTTGGTTGAACACCCGCGTTCAAGTGCAGGGCAGACTCTGCTGCGCCTGTAACCACAAAGCTGCGAAACATGCTGGTGCAAGCCGCCTTCGCCGTTATCCTTGACACTGCTCCCAGGTTTGTCCGGAATTTCGTCGCGTTTTCAGCAACGAAACAGTGGGGTTTGCAAACATACATGGTGATTCAAACAGCACCATGTTTCTTTTAACCAACAATATGGAGTCTAGCCAACAGTTAACGTCATTCACTTGACTTAGTTGGGTCTGTACAAAGCCTATCCAAAGAAGCAGGGATACCCAACTCTACAGTAGTTTGAATAGGGAAAATGATTGTCAGCCAACATCAGTCAAGATACTAAGGGGTACCAGTTGAGAAGTGGAAAAAGCGCACGCCGCTGTAGTGCGAAGCACATTTCGAAGTCAAAACAGGTTAAACACGTCAGGTTCGGAGCACTTTTGGAAAAGTGCAAGCCGCTGTGGCGCGAAGCACGTTTTGATGTCAAAAGTGTGAAAAACTCATGGGTTCGGAGCATTTTTGAACGTTGAGATGCGGAAAAATTGTGCGCCATTGCTGCGCGGAAGTCAAAATGTACAAAATCATGCTCGGAGCACTTTTTGAAGTTTGAGCTGTTGAAGAAGAGCACTCGTGTTAAAAACTGACAGTCTCGGACCACTTGTGGAAGTTGAGATGTCGAAAAAGTGCACAACGTTCTGGTGCGAATCGAAGTTTAAATGTACAAAACACCTCATGATCAGAGCACTTTTTGACGTTGAAGCGGTATTTTTTGTGGCACGTGCAATGAAGTCTGCACCTGGATAGACAGATAGATAGACAGAAAGATAGATAGACAAATGGTCAGATAGATAAATAGCTGGATAGATACATAAGTAGGTCGATTAATACCTAGATAGATAGATAGATAGATAGATAGATGGATGGATAGATAGGTAGGTAGATAGATAGGTAGGTAGATAGATAGATAGATAGAGAGAGAGAGAGAAAGATAGACTCAGAGCCTCAACCACCCTTCAATCCATCAGTCGGTTCACTCTGCTATCCATTCATCACATAGTTTCTTATCTTTGAAACTTCCACCACTGCCTTGTGCGGTAGTAAGTCATCGCTTCGTGGCTTATGTCTTTTATACATGGGTGAACCAACTCCAGTTAGTAGCCAATTCCGAGTCGTTGGTTTGTCATCGCCACTATCCCTTAACGATAGTTGTAAGTAGCATAAACCATGATCAGCTACAAGTGATTCTTTAAGTTATCATAGTAATCAAAATATCACAAGCCATAGTTATTTATATCCCATAGTATGCATATATAATATATATATATATATAATATTATATATATACACACATATGTAACATACACAAATTATCCCCATAAACCAAGCTTAGCTCCATAGCCTTAGCTCCAGGGCACCGTTCATCGAAGATGGAGGACGCCACACAACGGCCGTCTTTGAGCCAGGAGTTGCCTGAGCGAACGATGGAGGTAGACGTCATGTTGAGAGCAAGGTGGGACCTTGTGGCACAATAGCTAGAACCAAATGGTGATTTCGTGGGACTTCAAATGCATGGGATTTAATGGTGATTTGATGGGATTCAATTGGATTCATATAATGGTGATTTAACCGTGTTTTTGTGGTATCTAATTGGATTTAATCACGTTTTAATGGGATTTGCAAAGCTAAGTTGGTAAACAGAATCTCCAATAACTATTGGGTTTATGGTGGATACATAGCGAACGAGCTAATTGGGTGAACATAAGCCAACACACAGAACTGGGGGAAACAACCTTATCACAATTGATAGCAAGCCAAAGACAAACAGAAGAGCTGAACGTCTGAACATCTCAAACAATCTATGACATTCCCTCTGGTAAACTATAGCTATGGAAAATCACCATGCTATTAATGGGAAAACTCACTATTTCTATGGCCATTTTCAAGTTCGCAAACTGTTAGTTTCCCAGGCCGGGTATGTCCATAAAATACCCCTTGGTTGTAAACAAATGGCAAATCGGCCCAGCAGTAAAGCAAAATGCTAGCTGAAACCTGGGTTTGTCTTAGGGGTTTCCTCTAACAGTAACTAGAATACCCTCTTGAAAAAGGCTATATACTGCTTACATTAGGTACCACCAGCAGTTATAATATACCCCTTTCTTGTCTCATTCATACCAAGTTTTTGTTCACCAAAACATACCACATTTTTTGTTCAAATATACCCCAAATTTGGTTTACATAAATATACCCCAAATTTGGTTTACATATACTCAATTGTTTGTTCATAATATATACCCCAAATCTTGTTCAAAATGTACCCCAAATTTTGTTCAAAATATACCCCGTATCTTGTTCAAAATATACAGCAAAATGTGTGTTCCAATTATGCCCCTAAAATATCGAAATCTACCCCAACGTGTGCTCCAAATATAAACCTTCTTTGAGAGAATCATGCCCTTTGTAGTGAACACATGTCCTTTTTTTCTGCAACAACACCATTCATTGTTCTTTCGAAATGCTTGTGACATGTGTTTTAAATACCACTCAGGTATGGTTAACTGTCTATTTGTTCCGCCTATAGACCAGGACCATGTGATTTCCAAGGGTTCAGGAAACTTCCAAGGGTTCAGGGAGCTGTGCCCCAAAATACAAACCGTTTGTCCACGGGCTACACCTAAAGTCTTATGTATGTCTTATGTTCCCAATTCTTGAATGGCCATATGTATGGCCAGCAATCCTTGGCTTTCGTGAGTGCAAATGACTCTCATGTTCTCATTATCATAGCATATGATGTGTATGTATATTTATATATATATGTATATATATATATATACAAACATGTGTGTATATATATATATATATCATTCTTAAAGTTTATAGTTGATACCATGGCCGACATCACCATGCCATGGCGGGTCCGAGAAAAGTCGCTGGCTTCGGCTCGGCTGGAAATGGCTCGACATGCCACCGGCCAGGTCTTCTCAGGACATGTGGCCATGACCTCGGGAAATTTCGACCAAAAATCCGGGCGATTTCGACCCAAAATATGTGGTTAATATGGGTAATATGGTTGATATAATATAATACTATATAATATATGGTTAATGATGGTTGATAATGGTTGATAATGGTTGATAGTAATGGATGACAGGGGATTAAGCCATAATACATAATATATATATATATATATACATGTCTGGGTAAATTATAACCGCACTGCGACCTCACTTTTTGATATACTATAATCATACTTAGTGGGGAAACATCCCCAGGATAGCCTTGTTTCAGGCTAGTGAATTATTATAATTCACCCAGATACATGGGTATAGGGCGAAATTAGCTACACTTAGTGAGGCCCCCGCCCACGATAGCGTTTCTAAGTTGGTGCGTTTATAACTCCAATGTCACAAAATGGTTTATGGGATTTATAACGAACTAGTTACTGGGGCGAATCTAAACCAATTTATAACTGGGGGGCCTCACATTGTACCAATAAGAACATGTTAGAACTACTAACAAAAGCCCATTGATAGAATCTTATAATCCCAGTTATAACATGTTATAAGCAGTTATAGTTTTCATAAATGGCCATCATTGCAAAAAAAAAACACGCTCGAATTTAAGGTGATGTGATGAATGTCTAGATGAGAGAAAGCCTCTAATCATCCCTAATCTATGATCATATTGTTTTCTTTTAACATGTTTTGAAAAATGACTAATGACTGGAGACCAACTATATGAAACATGGTATATCATGGGAATGGCAAAAGTCATTGAGTACCTCTGTGGACCCATACTTTGTTTTCCATCCATTTCAGGGCTTCGGGTAAATCACCTTATAACATCTCATAATTGGGTATACAGCAATATACAGCAATCCCCAGTAAAAGGATGCCTTTTTACGAAATTTATCACAACTTTTCCAACTCACTATCTACAGGTGTAATGGGGGCCCTCTAGATAGCTAAGTTGGTTTATAACTTCAATAACTAGGGTTTATGGTACTTACAACTATAGTATTCATGGGGTTAACAAAAACCAACGTTCACATCACTGGGGGGCTCCACATTGTAGGAATTGACCAACTTCCATCTTTTTGGGGCTTCCTATTTTTTCAATGATTTCCAATGCCAACGCCCAAGGTATCACCGACAGAATCAACAGAAGCTGCAACAAAAACCACCGACTTTGGGATGAGCCAAATAACCAGCCATAGCTAAATTTCTATGTTCATGTCATAACATTGAAATTTTCGCAATTCGTAGGTGTTTAAAAAAAAAATCACCTCCTTTGCCCCAACGGAAGTGGCACCTCACATCCAGCTTTTTCACAAGATCCGCTTTCGACCTCGCAATTCGATGGCCATTCCAATGCGGCCAAGTCACCGTTCTTGGCTGGACATGAGACCAAACAATGGCAATTATCATTAATTAACTCATTACCCTCTAGTAAACTAGAACATATGGACCATCACCATGTTTAATGGGTACAGCAACAAAAAATGGGCATGTTCAATAGCTATGTTAGTTTGCCAGAGGGGAAGCAACTGGCCAAACTATTTTCAGTAGACAGACGTAACCGTTCTGAAACATTTCGAAACCCCACAAACCCATGCTTCAACCAAAGAAGTGATTGTGCGAAGGTGAGTGAACCTCTGCGTGTGCTTGATCTTGTCCATGTCGGTAGGACATGCTGATCTTCTAGTTGTGAACTGGCCAATTGGCCATACATCTCCCTATATCAAAGCCCCAAAGCCTCAGTTCTACCGAGTGATGTGACGTGATGCCGCCCAAGCACAACTGCCAGACGTGTCCATGCAGAAACGAGGCCAACGCAGGCGAACGCCCAAGCGAACGCACGGAACATCGACCCTTTTGCCGATCATGGCGTCATGTGGGGAACTCACTGCCATAAACCATGACTGGGGATAATTTATACATGTTTATAACATCCGTAGAGTCGTGGTGTTTTTTGGGATGGTTTATGAAATTGAGTGTCATGGCTTGACCACATTAATATATATTAATATATATATATATATATTGATATACATACTTGGATATCTTATTCAGAATTCAGCATGGCTCCAAGATTGTTTTGTTCTGCAAAATATGAGTTCGTCACTTGGGATGATGACATTCCCAACTGAATGGAAAGTCATAAAATTCCATGGTTCCAGTCACCACCAACCAGTATTCCCTTTCGTGCTTGCCAAGGGGGAACACGCCTGCAACATTCGGATTGACATTGACCAACAAATCACTGGGCGATTTGTTAGCTGCTTTGAAGTGGCACCAAGGTTGGAGACGTCTATCTTTGCAACAAATGTCCCAAATGTGGGCAAATACCAAAAAAGGGAGCACAGCGGGGGACAAGGATGGTACCCGGGGAAATGACGTGAAACAGTCAGGAAGTTACCACGAAGTTATCACACAACAGTGGCTGATACTCCTTGGTCTTAAATCGAGCGGTCGTGTTGGTGAAGTTTAAAATGCCACTGATTGATGGTTGGTGCTGCGATATCTTTCAGGTACGCTTTAGTTCCTATCTACGGTAGCGCAGTTTGTTTGATTCTATAGAACTGTACATCATTGTATCTCCCTATTTTTGAATGTATCTAACCCACTGGTGTCCATTTCTATTAGCCTTGCATGAATAGCCCATGGAAATCCGTGACAACTTTTTCTTGCCGTGGGGTTCACCGCAGGGTGTGGTCTACACCTGGCAAAAACGCAGAGTGAAAAACCGAGAGAAACATTGGTATATCTTTGTAACGAGGATAGTAAGGGATGGCTAAAGTGATACAAATCCTGGAAATTGCTGTGTTTCTGTGGGAAAATAGATGGTTTCCAGGATGGTTTCACAGGCATTCCGAGTTGTGGTGAATCACCCTAGGGGAAAAACAACAACAACATTTATTGACATGAGTTTCCCGTGACGGATCTTGCTGGTTCCCCGACCTGGCCTGATTTACTGAAATTACCTGCTAATCAAACACATAGCTATGGAAAAAAAACAGTTATATTCAAGGTAAATCGGTAAACATATGTAAACATATGATTCACATATGTAAACATCATCTTGAAACGGACCATGTTCATCCATTTTACATAGCAAACTGTCAAAAACACCAGAGGCTAAGAGGATTTTCAATCGACAGCTATGAGGTCAGCAGACCTGCTACCCATTCAACATCTCTACTGAGGCCGTGGAAGTGAGCGTTAAATGTCACAACGACTTTGTCAGAAAATGTTGGGAAAACCCCATGAGCCATTGCCATCCGATTGATCATCATTATCCCTCTTAAATGACCTATATTGGAGGTATATCCCCCAGACACATCCATATATTGATGAATCGTAGTAATATCATGTAATATACTAACCCTCTCAATCCAGAATCCAAAACAGAAATGGTATTTACCATAGTAGGATTTCACTTACCTTTTCTGGCTTGCTGACAGCTAATCACGGTCTTCACAGCTGTCTCATACACCGGTCCTTTCAATTCACTGAAGGTATAAATTGGTGACACTCAGTTGCATTCATTCCATCTCAAGCACATCAGTTGCATTCATTCCATCTCAATAGCTCTCAAAGAAAAGAGTGCATTCATGATTGGAAGATTGGAAGAAACACAGATATCTACAGATTACATCAACAATTTCCCACAATTTTCTACATTTTTCATGCTCCATCTTGCAATTGGAATCAAAGATTATCAACGAAACTTCCTTCAGACTCGGGTGCCTCGGGTACGCAGGACCGGTAACATCGGTAAGGGCTGCCGCCTTTGTTGGAACGCAAGGAACTTGGTGTTTCTCCAATGTCTCTTGCAATTCATCCAGCCTGGCGTATCAAGCTAATGTGGTTTAAACAATGTCATAAACCACCCAGGGAATTGTTTATACCACCCATTTATGGTGAAATTGGGGATAATTTTACGATTGTTTTACCCAAATCATAGATGTTTATAGTTAATATCACTTATCAAATCTCACAAGCTTTAGTTATATTAACTAATGACTAATGGCTATATATATATATATATATATATATAGCTGTATAAACTAAAAACTTGGGATGTACCTGGTTCGGTCTTTGGATTGGGAAAACCAGGGCATAAGGTCCGATCACGGGGTGCCACCGGCAATGCCACAGAGGCAATTTCTGAAGCCGCGATGTGTAGCGTGCTGTAATGAAATCGGATAACATATATTGATTGTAAATGATTGTAAGATATATGGAGGTTTCCTATACTAGAGGTACCCACATAGCTGGATGGTTTATTTCATGGAAAATCCAATCTATAATAAATATTGTAAATGGATATAAATGGATGAGAACTGGGGGTAGCCCTATGACTTTGGACACCTCCATGTTGTAGCCTCCATGGGTCTAAAGAAATCAACCTCAAGATTTCCCAAAACCAGCAAGATTGGCCCAAAACCAAGGATGCGACTAAGCACAAAGCCTACATCGAATTTCAATGCAACTTCATTCTGTGTATGCTTCATCAGTTTTCCCCATGGTTTTCCCATGGTTTTCCCATGTTTCCCCATGGTTTTCCCATGTTTCATCATGGCTTTCCCATGTTTCATCAGCACTGTTTCACCATGTTTCTGCTCGGCTGCACCTCGGGCGCCTTTGGCCCACCAGGGCTTCGTAATGACCAGGAAGATAGCCTCGCTTTATACGTTTGACGCGCAAAACAAAAAGCGGCGCCGGGAACATCAGGAGACGCGAAATGACATGGAAAATCCTCTAAATGTTGATACATGCTGAATGTAGTGGATATATACCATCGTAAGCATATAATAGGGATTTAATGGGAAACAACCACCTTCCCCGGCAATTGTTTCAATCCTCGAACTCAACGAGACCCGTTGCGGCTTGATCTTGTGGGATGATAGCATCATGATGGCCTTCACACCTGAAAAAGGACGGATTTAGAATGACAAATGCTGGTGGAATTTGGGATTTGACCATGAACAGTTGCGTTTTTTCCCAATTTTGGGGTGTGTCCAATCACAATATCGATCCAAATACAAAGTGTGGATACAACGCTGTCAAAGCAATCTATTGGTGACTTAACTTTATCTTCAAAACATATTTAAAGAAAACCACAATACCCGAAATCCAATGGTTTATCATCCTGTCCCATATTTTTTCACTATTACTTAGTGATACTTAGTGACTATTTTGTAGTTGAACCCCATTGTTGGGGAAACAAGCATGGGAATTATATAATTAATTCCTACATTTCCTCAATTATGTCCATCCTCTGCTATCGATCAGTAACCACTAAACGACGGATATTTTGGGGTGACATCCACCTTCTCCATCAAATTACTATTTTGTGTGCTGTATCCCCAAGAACATTAGTCAAAAGCCTCTCGCGATCTTGGTCAAACATGGCTTGCCAAATGTTGCCAATTAAATCACCGATTTGCGGAATGTCTGTTGAAAATTAAAATATGGTTTTCCCTGCCAGGTTGTATTACAAAGGAAAGCCTTGCCTAGAGCAACCAGATCAATCAGTTGCAAACCTGGAAATTGTGAGCCTATACTTGTCCATCTATCTGATTCCAAAGTTCAAAGACCTAAATGAACTAATACAAGTTCCAGGTCGGAAATTGTCAAAGAAAATATGGAGTTGCCTTAAAAACAAAAAACACAATATTTTGGAACTGCCTTTTTCTACTTGCTTTTCTCTTAATTGATTTACCTTGGGTGTTACCCTTGTTTAGAGATGAGTGTCCTGTATTTGGCTTTGTCTGAAATTAAGGTATCAGCAAATGTGGTATTTGTCATTATTTCATGGCTATTTCATGCCTAACCCATAGGTAAATGGATACATTATTTGCTGGCTATTTGATGGCTATCTGATGGCTATCTGATGGCTATTTGATGGCTATTTGATGGCTATTTCATGGCTATTTCATGCCTAACCCATAGGTAAATGGATACATGATTTGATGGCTATTTCACGGGTATTTGATGGCTATCTGATGGCTATTTCGTGGCTATTTCATGGCTATTTCATGATTATTTCCTATTGTGTATACCTCATTTTCAGACACACCCATTGTTTCACCGCTGGACGCACCTTCAACGACACACCAACCTTCCGTGTCGCCAACGCCGAGCTACGAAGGGTCAAGAGATTACTCCGTTGTTCCTCGCCTCTGTCGGCTCCACTCGGATAATGTCGCCCTGCAACGCCGCCATGGCACACGAAAAATGGCCATCCAGGAACTGAAGAATGGGAGCTCCCTACCATACAGGGCCTACTTCTCAGGGTTTGTCAGGCCCAACATATAGCTTATATGGTACTAACGTACCTCTATTCTACAATGTGGAGCCCCCTCAGTTATAAGTTGGTTTAGAAACCCCATTCACTATAGTTGTAAGTATCATAAACCCTAGTTATTGAAGTTATTTGCACCAACTTAGCTATCGTATGGGGGCCCCACATTGTAGGATCTTGAACTCCCAAAAGGATACACTAGACATTCGGGATATGACGATATGATCAGGATATGTGACCAAAAACTAAATGACCATATAATGTTTATTGATGTGTACAGTATATGATATATGTATATATATTCATGCATATATTCTGGGCAAATTATAATAATTCACTAACCTGAATCTTGCAGCCATTTGGGGATGATTCCCCTTATTAACCATGATTTCCAGTGAGGTCGCAGTGAGGTCGTTATAATTTACCCATATATATATAGATGGTACAGCATTAAATAGTCGATATCTGAAGAATGGTCAATTGATAAAATTCCAAAGGTCCCGGTGACTTTCGAAGTGGTTTCTTTTGTGGCTTTATTGATGTGTGGAAGTAACTCTGATAAAATCTAGGGACCCTCACCTGCCAGGTGGGGAAATCAGTGATGAATATATGTAAATATATATATATATATATATACATAATTTGACACATTTAGCCAGTTATAGAATGTTATAGAGCAACAACTACTAGTCATTATTAATCATCAGGAATCATCATTACAATTCATTGCTAATCATGACTAGTCATTATCACTCATTACAATTCATTACTAATCATTTTAAGAATCACTATACTGATCCCTTTCCCCCGAATACTAAACACCCCCCCAGATACCATGATGGAGCATGGAGTCCCAGTGAACCCCACGCTGACGCGTCGCCGGGTGCAACGTCGAGCCGTTTTGTTTCTCGGTGAAACCAAAGGTGCACGGCACTGCAAAATATGCTTTGAAAATGCCTGGAAGGAGGAGCTCTTGAAGAGGAAAATGGTACAAGGTGGTGTTCCATAATGCCATAGTCAGCTAAGTTGACTTATAACTTGTTTAACTATGGCATATGGTAGATTAATATGTATAGTTACTATGTTTTAACCAACGTATAACTGGGGGGCACAACCTTGGATGTATGCTTATAGAATGGTTATAGTCATATATGTGTATATGATATATGTGTATAGAAATATTTAAGAAGCTACTCCAAAAGGCAATTTTTGAGTCCAATGCATACGACCATTTGCAGAGTAGAAAAGATATATTTACCAACCAAGCCATGATTAACGCGGCATATCTACACATGAATGCATATGCATGCACATAACATGTTTCTAGAAACTACATGTGAAGACGTGGCAGATGGATCAAGAGGTAGTCCCGTTGGCACTTGAGGGCTGATATTGGACCCGTGGATTATCTGGCCAACATCTGGAGTGGTCTATAGGGATATGTTCAGCATCCAGAGTGGTAATAGCATGTAATAGTTGACCATAGCAATCCAGATGAACATCTATCATGGGTAAAAAAAAGTGTGTGTTTTGAGCCACTTGAAAAATCAATTCGAAAAGGAGGCAGAGCAGATTCAAAGGCTTTTATGTTCTAATGATTCTAATGGAACTCAGCAGTTGTTACCAATGAAAACCAGCGGCATTGCTCCACTTTCCAGGTGAAAACAAGTGAATCATGGCAAAAAAAAGGCACCGTTTGAAAAACAGTCAGGAGCTTCGGTCTGTTTTTTCAGGCCGCTCCGATCCGTCCGTTTTCGCGCCGTCGCTGCTTCGTTTCAGAAAGCAACGGCAAAACAACGCCCTAGTTGTGGCTGGCTTAGGATTGGCCTAGGGGGGATCGCTCCACTTCATAAAAGACATAGCTGACATATATAGGATCATATATTTATATTTATTTATATAGTTACTATAGTTACTTCAGTTATAAAGTTACTATAGTTATAGTTATTTTACTATAGTTATATTTATAATTAGTTACTATACCCTCTGGTAAACTAACATAACTATGGAAAATCACCATGCTATTAATGGGAAAACTCACTATAAATGGTGATTTTCAATAGCTTTTTGTATGTTTACCAGAGGGTAGTTACTATAGTTAGTTCAGCCATGTAGGCTTTTTGCATGGATAAGCCACGAATCGAGGACTTGCTGACTTGCTCACACGCACTAACCAGCTACTAAGTGGGATAATTCTCCGTGGTGTTGACACCGAAGAGCTACATGATACAGAAGCCCCTCATCACCAGACGCCCGAGGTCTATGACGTCTATGATCGAAAAAGAAGGGGCCATCTGAGAATTGACTTCTTGCCCATATGTTCTCTGTACACTTTGACATTTGAAACATGATCCAGAAACACCACTTGAGATCTTGAAACTTTGCATGGACCCACTGTTGATGCTTCAAGCATCATGTGTTTATATAATTTTAATTGATTTTATATGTGCATGGGCTGCATGGGCCAATTACAGCTATCTGCCTGAATATGAACATACACTATCGCAAAAAAATCATCACATCTTTTCCCACTGAAGGTGTTTTGTCATCAAAACACATATTGTTCCTGCTGCCCCCCATCGGAGGTGGAAGGCTCCCGCCACCCCGCCGACATGCGCTAAGCGAATTCCTCGGAGCATCACAAGTCCTGTGGCCGGATCTTGAAACGGGCCACAGCCGCTACAGCCACTAAAGATGGGTTAGATGGCTTTGTTTTTTCAGATTTCACGAGGAAACCAATATGAGGATCATATCCTGCACACTGTTTCACCGACTTCATGGGAGTGGAATATGATATGAGGATAATAAGTGATCATATCCTACACTACACTGTTTCACCGAATGGGAGATAGTGGGGCTCAATACTTGGGTAAGGTGAAGTCATCCGAGGAACAGTCAGACACTCGAGTCAGCGTATGTGTTTTTGGTGAGATGTGAACATCAAAAATTGTGCCAAAAAATAGTCTGGTTGGTGGTTTGAACCTACCCCTCTGAAAAATCATGGAGTTCGTCAGTTGGGATGAAATGACATTCCCAACTGAATGGAAAGTCATAAAATTCCATGGTTCCAAACTTGCAACCAGGGGACATTTACCCTCTGGTAAACTAACATAACTATGGGAAATCACCATTTTTCATTGGGTAAATCAACTATAAATAGCCATCAACCAACCATTACTAACCATTACTAACCATTACTAACCATTACTAATCATTACTAATCACTACCAACCATTACTAACCATTACTAACCACTACTAACCATTACTAACCATTACTAACCATTACTAACCACTATTATTCACCACTAGTTACAGTAAATGACTGTTTCGTGTTTTTAAAAATTTATGATACCCTCTGGTAAATTAACAGTTGGACCCTGAAAATAGCATAGTTTTAATGGAAACTAATCTTACAACCCCTATCTGCCAGGGTCGTCATGTTAATTTACCAGAGAGTATCTTCGAATGCCCTTTATCACACAAAACCCACCGGATCAGATCCCAAGGGATCCGAATCGGATCCAAAAACATCTCAGGGAAGCAGCCAAAGCGGTACTACCATGGAAAAACCCTCTGTAGTAATGACTAACATAATGTGACATAGCAAGAAAATGCCCCACCCAGATGCTCCATATATGGAATATTTACCATTATTTACCCACAAAACTGGGGATTTTTTTGGGTAAATGTAGGTAAATATTCCATACATGGAGCATTTGGGCCATGTATGGTTGATTTACCGATTCAAACTGGTGATGTTCTATAGTTACCTATAGTTGGGTAAACGTTTACCAGAGAGTAATCCCCATTCTATCCCCTATAAATCCCTATAAATCCCCATGGTATCCACACTGTTGGCACAAAGAAAAAAAACATGCTGGCAGATAGCTCGTTTTGGCACCAACAAAAACTCAGCCATCCTTCATCATCCACCAGCCATCCCAGGTCCCAAAGCGTTGAGGAAAAGTCCCTACCTTCACAGGCTGAATGACAATCAACCAACCATAAATTAACTGATTGGTGGTTTTAACCATCTTGAAAAATATTAGTCAATGGAAAGGATTATCCCATATATTATATTATGGAAAATAAAAAATGATTGAAACCACCAACCAGATAATTTCATGTCACATCTGCTGAAAAATGGCAACCGTATCCCCATCACGATAGCGACTGGTAATTGCTAATGTTGAAACATATCACCTGTAAGCTCACTTTTGGTTTTGCATTATCCATCTGTCAAGTCTATACATATACAATCATATATATATATATTCATATATCATATATCTAAACAGTCTATACATTATAAATCAATAATAAATCATACCATAATTCACTGAGACAGTCGGCCACCACGTGGATGTTTTCGCGAAACCAGTCCTTGATCGACTCTTGTACCAGTCGTGCGATGTGAGTCACCCTCAAACTGATGCCCACAATGTCCTGATGCTGTGTGCTTCGAACACACAAACATACGCCAAAAACATCAGGAAGTACCCTCTGGTAAACTAACATAACTAATTATGGAAAATCACCATGCTTAATGGGTAAATCAACGAAGAAAATGGTTATCTTCAATAGCTATGTTAGTCATTACAAGTACCAGAGGGTTTAGGGTTTCCTCGAATTTCACGGTTTCGTGAATTGGACTGTCCGAAGCACGAAACAGCAACGACCAAGCAGAAATGGGATCAACATAAGAATGGGATGAGACATGGGAACTACATTTGGCATCAGTTTTAAAGCTGCTTCTGTGTCCACCAACGTTAGCCACTTCTGTGTGTAACATGTGCATATTGTTTTTTCCCCTCGGAACAGCATACTCTTGTTTTCCCATGATGATATCAATCTTTTCTCTACTCCAGCAACCAACATCCCATCAAATCCCATCTACTTGATGAAATGCTAAACCAATGACTCACACCGTTAAGAACCCAAAATGCTTGGTAAATCATTGGTCACTAGCAGATCATGTCATGCCTATTCTGGTAACATAAAACTAGCTGGTAGATGGATGTTCATCTCCCTCAGATCTCGAGGTTTCCTCAGTAATGGGGGTAACAATTTTTAATCATCCATTTATAGATAGGGATTTTCCATGAAACCATCCAGCGAGCTTGGAACCAGCAACCAGCAACCAGCAACCAGCACTTTTTCGCCCAAGAAACTCCCTTGGTTGGAGGCCCACGTAGTTGCATTAGCCCGTTATAGACCTGGGCCCAAGGGGGTCCAAAGAGATGAAGGAAGGGTAAACGGTTGCAGTTCAACAATGGACTATCTCATCCCCCCCAAAATCCTACGACCATTTGGTAAAAACAGTAAACACAATGGCGTTCTGAATGCCTGCCCGGGAGCCTCTATTTTTGAAGCTGTGAATTGGTGAGTGGTTCATTCCCGTGGCCCCCAAAATGATGATCCTCCGATTTGCCCATGGCGGAAGGCAAACTTTTTTGCAGATCACCAACCTCACCAACCTCCTTGCGGGCAGCCAAGAAAAAAATGGTTTCATCTCTCTTGATCGCAAGTTGGGCCACTTAGTTATAAGTTGGCTTATCAACGCAACAGCAGCAAGTGTTCACCAACCTGGCTATTTTCCTGGGGAGGTCTCACCTTGGGACACACGATGATTCCAACATTAGCGCCCAGGACAAGCAGCTTCATCAGTGCTCAATGAACCACCCATGTCCTTGGTTCCAGTTCGGTGAATCTGGAGCTGTAGGACACTGCCGCAGCCCAAAATGGCCGCCCCAAAATGGAAAGCAACAGATTGATCCTCTGGGAACATCAAAAATGAATCACTAGACATCAGCATGAATTATTTCTATGAAACGATTACTAATGTCTAATAGCCAAAACAATAATGAAACCACCAATTACCCTCCAGTAAATTAACATGACGACCCTGGTAGATAAGGGTTGGAAGATTAGTTTCCACTAAACATGGGTTATTTTCAGGGTCCAACTTTTAATTTACCAGAGGGTATACAGTATAAAGTGTCCAAACGATCTTTTTGGCCATGTTTGACATCAGTAGACAGAATCGGATGTCACACTTACGTCCCAGGGCTACATGGAAGCTTTAGATTTACCAAGTTCAGCAAGTACCCTCTGGTAAACATACAAAAAACTATGGAAAATCACCATTTTTAATGGGTATGTAAATCCACTATTTCTATGGCCATGTTCAATAGCAAACTGTTTGTCACTATAAATGGGCCATTTTCAATAGCAAACTGTTAGTCATTACCAGAGGGTAAATATGATTCCCAATATTTATCACATAACACATACACATTTCAACCACCACATCGAAAATTTAGGCATATATCTACACATGCGATTTACCAGTACCCCATACTACAAGTATGTAACAATCACATAAAAATCATCGTATACTCATATCCATACCATTTATCAATCCCATACCATACTATGATATTACCATACTATGTACTATGTAATGGTCCCATACGCATACCCTGGGGTAAACGAACATAGATGTGGAAAATGACCCATGTATAGATGATTACCTATTTTCAAAAATGTGTTACCCTCTGGTAATTTAACATAGCCATTGAAAATGACCATTTATAGTGGATTTTCCCACTAAGCATTGTGATTTTCCATAGTTATTTAAACCTTTACCAGAGGGTAATTTCCACATCTATGCTAGTTTGAAGGATGGTATTTACATCAGTGAGAAGTTCAAACCCCCAAAATGGAGGTACATTAGTACCATCCAAGGCCATATTTTGTGGGGATATTTATTCCCTGAAATTTCGCCCTAAAAAATAGGCCATATATTGCCATATTTTCATAGTCCCATGGCCATTGACATACTGTGGATGGGCTAGCAAAATCACCAGTTGGTGGTCAACATCCCATTATTTATAGGGTTTCAACCATCCAAAATTGGTGGTTTTTAGGATTTCGCTGGCCCATCCACAGTATGGTTTTCCTATGGTTTTCCGAAACGGTTTTCCTATGGTTTTCTAGGGGTTTCCTGGGAACAACCGCAACATCCACCGTATGATTTACCCGTCTCCCATCGATTTCTTTGCAGCTGACTGCATCCATGAGGTCAAACAACCTCGGCGGATGGGACGACCCTAAAAAAGAAAAAACGTGTTCCGTACATGCCTATCTATGCATGTGTATAGATAGATAGATAGATAGATAGATAGATAGATAGATAGATATGTATATATATATATATACATACTGTATATATATATACATACTGTATATATATATATATATATACATACTGTATATATATATAATGGCAATGTGTATGTGTATCTATATATACATATATGTTACACCCCCCAAGAACGGTGATTCAGATTTGTCATTGTTTGAACAAATTGGATGAGAACCAGGTGATGAATTTGCTGAGATGGTTTGGAAGGCAAGAGGCATGGACAAGAGTTGCCAGAGGATGTGGAATCAGATGCGCTACCAACTGTGCTAATCGCCCAACTAGAGTATCTATAATTTATTCAAAATAATCAAGTACTAGTTTGAATTTTGTTTTATAAGTATAACAAAAAATATTAAGTTTATAACTATAGTTTATAATAAAAATATTGGAATATTGTCTATGGCTTGAAAAAAACAAGAAACATTTGATTTAAATACTAAAAAAAACAGGCAAAGAGAATGTATAAAAGCACAAGAAGTAATACATTTGTATAGCGATGTCAAACGCTACAAATTATTACTAGAGAATCTAAACAAAGAAACAAACTTAGCAAAACAATGTTATAAAAACTAATAATTCAATTTTGACAAAATAGCTCATAAATTAGAGTCAGATCAAATAGATCAAAGATATTCACAATATTTGTCACAATATAAAAAGTTAAAAGCTATAACTTACCCAAAATCTTAGATAATATACCAAACATGTTATTGGAAGATGTGCCTGTTGGTATGTCTGAACAAGATAATGAGTTAATCAAACACTATACATTTGACAATAAAAATGATAGTAATGTGTTTCATTTAGATATTGCATTACAAATACAATCGGTAGAATCGGAAAAGAAACACTTTTAATGTCTGGTAGAAGGTTCATTACATTAAAAAAACACATTTATCTAAAATGTCACATGCATCAATCAATTTTATGCTTGATACTCATATTTCAGATTTTGGTTTTGAAGAAGCTAGCCCTCCTTTAATTACTCAATCTCAAGCAATGTATAATTCAGGTCCATCGCCTAAATTTAGTGATGCATCCTTTGTGATTGATACTGGCAGTAGACTGATTCCAACATCTGAGGTTACTTTAGTAAATTTAGCAACTGAAAAAGTTTTTACTGAAGTGAATTGCCTGTTAGATACACTGCTGCGACATATTGCTTTAGATCTGAAGCAGGTAGTGCAGGTAGAGATACTAGAGGTTCTATTAGACTGCACCAATTCTCCAAGGTAGAGTTAGTTAGCATTTGCACACCGAATCAGTCACAAAGGGAGCATGAGTTAATTTTGCATGCTGCAGAAAAACCATATAAAAAAAAAAACTTGAATTGTCTTACAGAGTATTATTACTTTGCTCTATTCACACACCCTTTTCCTCTAAAAAAACTTATGATATAGAGGTATGGATGCCTGGGCAAAAAACTATTTTGAAATTCCTAGTTGTTCTCAATGCGGTACTTTTCAATCTCGAAGATTAAAAGCTGTTTGTTCATCAAATAATCACAAGGATTTTGTTCACACACACATTAAACGGTACCGGAGTTGCCATAGAAAGAATATTAGCTGCAATTTTAGAAAACTATCACGATAATAATGTTTTATATATATCGAAGGTATTGCACAACTATATGGGAATAGACAAATAACCATAGATTAATTTGTTCTTCTGAGTTCTTGGTGCACACATGCAAGGGATGGATGGGAACATCAATATCTTTGAGAAATTCTACACACAAAAAAAAACACGTATTTTTAATTAGGTTTTGGAATTTGTGGGGGTGCCATATAGATTTGGACCTTGCGCGAACCTTGCGCAAAATTCAGGATGTTTGAAGTCTTCAAGGGTCAAGAGTCAAGATTACACGCAACAATTTAACTCCATGTCCATTGCCTATTACCATTCAAAATCCATGGCATCCATTCAAAATCTTGTTTGCTTAAACTGACTATACCTTTGCAAGCCAGAGGGCCGACATACCAAGCAAACAATACAACAAGGAAGCAACGGAACTCGTCACCCATCTCGTCTCGTTCCATTATGTTGTGTAACCCTTTTCGTTGTATATTCATTTATTGAGGTTTCAATTATCTACGTGATTTCGGGCTTGCGCGAAGCTTGCGCGTACATGAGCTTGCGCGAAGCTTGTGAAAAGCTTGCGCGCGTGTGACACCATTCAATTTTTCAAAGAATAAATTCCACCGAATACTAACATCAATTGCCGGCAGTTTTGAACGTGGCTCAATTAAAAACACGTGTTTTTTTTGTGTGTAGGATTTCTCAAAGATATTGTGTGGTATGTTTGACTCATATCCAAGACATATCTCATCACTATTGCAAACTTACTACACTGATCTTGGGGGGTGTACCATATATAAATATATACATACAGTATGTATATATGTATATATGTAATTAAGTGTAATTATAAAAATATGCATTCATAAACAAGAAGAACAAACTCTCCAAACAACTAAACAACTTGAAGAATTTCCTCTGTCATCCCGTGCAAGCCAATTATATTCCTTGACATCCCTTGGAATTCAAAAGAGCCATGGCCAGTCTTAGATATCCTGACAATAAAAGCATTTAGGTTCGTATGCTAAGAGATTCAGATGTATGGGAAAGCATAGAGTACTAAACCACAACCAAACTACCTCCAATCTGGCAAATGGGAGGGAAAACATTTTAGCAACCCCCAAAAAGATAGAAAAGTGTCTCCAGCATGGTACAATGTGGAGCCCCCCAGTTATAAAAACCCTAGTTATTGAAGTTATAAACCAACTTAGCTATCTAGGGGGCCCCACATTGTATAGATGATAAGTTCCCTGAATGTTCCGAGTTTCCAACTTTTCTACCTTTTCGGGGCTTACATGCTTGGCCAAATCATGAAAATCCGTGACGTCCGCGAAACGTGGATTTGTTGTGGATGTCGATGTCAGCATCCTCCAAGACGCGCAAAAATTCGCGATCTTGGAGCCATACCTTGGCCGCACGGGATACCCATGGTTTTCCGGTGGAACATGTCCCGCTGGTATTTTGTTTTTTACATGGCTATAGATGGCCTATTTATAGATCATTTACTGAACTAAACATGCTGATTCTTCGTAGCTATGTTAGATTACCGGAGTGCCAAAATGATTAGAGAACTCAAAAAAAAATCAGGCTGAAAAACATCCGAGAATTCAAGATACAAACTGATACAAAGTTCAAAAGACCAACTGACACTTAGCCCCTCCAAGTAGCCATAATTTAAATAAGTATTATTCTCACAGCACCTAAATCTAAATATCTAACACCATCAGACTGTTGCTTCGATCATCGACCCTTGCGAGATGCTCGAAAGGCATCACGGCTGATGACCACATCCGTGTCTAAGAGGCAATCGAACTGGGCTCGTACTTTGGCCTTGCGAGTCGGCGCCGATCATCCCAAGAAGGATATCATTTCTGGCTATGACTGAGGCCCCCCAGATATGTGTGGTGAACGTTGGCCACGAAAAATCACATAAAAACACCATTGATCCCATCAAGCTCCCATTAGTTCCTACAATGTGAGGCCCCCAAGATATAAGTTGGTTTAGATTTGCCCCAGTAACTATAGTTATAAATACCATAAACCATAGTGAAATTGGAGTTATTTGCACCAACTGAACGCTATCGAACGGGGGCCTCACATTGTAGCTATGACTAACAGTTCGCCATGGTTACATAAGCCATGGCCCATAGAAATAGATGGTTTACCTGGGTTACCTATCGAAAATGGTGATTTTCCATGGCTATGTCAGTCATAACCAGATGGTATCATGCACATATGCGAACCATGGTGCTGGAATATGCACACCGACATCTACCCTTGCCCAAAATCACCCAGTTTTGTAGGTGAATATACCAGCACCATGGTTCGCATATGGGATATATATATATATATATATATCACTGGGATACCGAAATTCAGACTGTACAGAAAAGGGAAATGGAAAGAAATAAGGATATCATTGGGATATATAATGATATATATATATATATAGACATCATATATATGATATACCAACACTAGCAAAACAACGTGATGTTGTGGTGTGGCGGGGCTGAAAATAGTGGATTTTGCCATTTTGTCCCCAACTCATGGCCATTCAAGCCACGGAAGAACACAATGATGATCTGTTTACAGACAAAACAATATGTTGGGTTAATATGTGGTTTATATACTGTTAATAATGCTTAACATATGGTTAACATATGGTTATTTTATGGTTATTATATGGTTAATGATGGTTCACAATAATCTGGTCGGTGGTATACCTACCCCTCTGAAAAATCATGGGGTGAAAGTCAGTTGGGATGATGACATTCCCACCTGAATGGAAAGTCATAAAATTCCATGGTTCCAAACCACCAACCAGACATAATTCCACAATTCCTATCATAGCGGTAGCTGGAAAGTAGGAACAACTGTGTCTTACAGTGTCTGAAATCAAATATGTTGGCATCACCCCAACTGATAGAGACCCTGAGACGATCGTTTTTTTCGAGGACAGTATTGGTCCAACCCTCGTTTGGCAGGTTGAAAATGATTAGTGGAGGGAGGGTAAATCAACAAAAAAAATGAATGGTGGGTGGTGCAATAACCATCTTGAAAAATATGACTTCGTCAATGGTTGGAGGATGACATCCCATATCAATCATGGAAAATAAAATTCATGTTTGAAACTTGAAACCACCAACCAGATGAATGGTGGGTTTTTGAATGGTACATATAAAAAAACTTTGACAGTATATCAATACCATTTTATGGATAGAACGCACATAGCAAGGATTGGCGGATGATTCTCACCATGTATCATTCCATGTATCATTTTATGCTATATCAATCTATGTCAGGCAATTACTGGTCTTAGCTGGCTTGCAACGCTCCGTTGCAAGTACCATTGCTGGCTATGGACATGAAGCAGCTTCGACCCTTCGAACATGAGGTGGCATCATTAGATTTGTGGGAACAAATGATAATTTCAAATTGTGGGAACAAATGATTCTAGATCATCCAAAAGACTGTAATTTTGATAATTCCCCTGCAAAAAATTGTCTGGATATTTTTGATTTTAACAACATCTTTGTTTTCCCGCCAGTTACCAAAAAATGAAGCTTTGAGACACGTAGACCCGCCTTGTGACTAAGGTTGGCTTCACCAATGGATCTAATCTCCTGGCCGGATAACCAATCAACCTATGCGCAAATGTTGAAAGTCCAATGTGTAAAATGTGTGTATGTAGATACCAAGTGGTCCACAATAAGAGATAGATAGATTGAAAGATAGATAGATAGATAGATAGATAGATAGATAAATAGATAGATAGATAGATAGAGATAGATAGATAGATGGAAAGATAGATAGATAGATAGGTAGGTAGATAGATAGATAGATAGAGATAGAGACAGAGATAGA